>ERZ791601.26-NODE-26-length-147744-cov-40.678514_pt1 | contig 147744 bp, 127 predicted proteins | sample MGYA00509967_ERZ791601 | MGnify/ENA primary metagenome ERZ791601 (study PRJEB30046, sample SAMN00791930) | human gut metagenome | study: EMG produced TPA metagenomics assembly of the A metagenome-wide association study of gut microbiota in type 2...
GTCAGCGGCGGACAAGGATAAGCACGCGTCAGCAGTTCCGCCAACACTGCGACAGCGTTGTCCTCGCGGCTTTTACCCGGTCAAAACAGCGTTACGGTGCCCCACGCCTGACGGATGAACTGCGTGCTCAGGGTTACCCCTTTAACGTAAAAACCGTGGCGGCAAGCCTGCGCCGTCAGGGACTGAGGGCAAAGGCCTCCCGGAAGTTCAGCCCGGTCAGCTACCGCGCACACGGCCTGCCTGTGTCAGAAAATCTGTTGGAGCAGGATTTTTACGCCAGTGGCCCGAACCAGAAGTGGGCAGGAGACATCACGTACTTACGTACAGATGAAGGCTGGCTGTATCTGGCAGTGGTCATTGACCTGTGGTCACGTGCCGTTATTGGCTGGTCAATGTCGCCACGCATGACGGCGCAACTGGCCTGCGATGCCCTGCAGATGGCGCTGTGGCGGCGTAAGAGGCCCCGGAACGTTATCGTTCACACGGACCGTGGAGGCCAGTACTGTTCAGCAGATTATCAGGCGCAACTGAAGCGGCATAATCTGCGTGGAAGTATGAGCGCAAAAGGTTGCTGCTACGATAATGCCTGCGTGGAAAGCTTCTTTCATTCGCTGAAAGTGGAATGTATCCATGGAGAACACTTTATCAGCCGGGAAATAATGCGGGCAACGGTGTTTAATTATATCGAATGTGATTACAATCGGTGGCGGCGGCACAGTTGGTGTGGCGGCCTCAGTCCGGAACAATTTGAAAACAAGAACCTCGCTTAGGCCTGTGTCCATATTACGTGGGTAGGATCAGTTGAGGTGTTATGAGAACCGCCATCGCCACTGTCATTTGCTGCAACAACTGCCAACGTCGCCACACCAACAGCCGTTGCCACACCGACAACTGTCGCCGTGCCGACAGCGCCAGCAGCCACGCCACCAGTGGTAGTAGCAGTCGTGGTTGCGCCGGTAGTGGTCGTTGTGGTGCCAGTAGTACCCGTCGTTGCCTCGGTCCCGTTTGTTGCTTCAGGGGCAGCAAACGCAGCTGGCGTCGTCAACATGAAGGCCATAAGGATTGCAGAAAGCTTGTGTTTCATAACTTTTCCTTTATTCATCGCATGGACAATACGTACGCTTGAGATCAGGATTGTCTACTTTGAGTATAACATCCTTGTGAAATCTCCCTTTCCTCATACCGCTTGCACTATATACTGCGGGTAGGAAAGGCGCGCAGAGGGAAATATAAGATTGTTAACTATCCCCCTCTGGAAATACGACTTGTGAGCATAAGATAAATCTTAGCAAAATACAAATTAAAGATAAGGAAATTGTTACGAAAGCTATTAATTATTGTTGGTAATATAGTTTCAAGTGGTACTATAACTGGCTGTTAAATGGCATTTATAACTATTAGGTGCAGAGATATTCGCTTAAATGGATTAGTTTCTTTGTGGAAAAGTAACTGATGTTATAATGTATGATGTTGACTATTGCACTATTCCAATAAAACCAGTCAGCTTTAAACAAGCAGCGTCATATTAAGAGAGATAAACATTTGCCGCTGTTGGTCCTCGCAGGCCATTTACGCGGCAAAATTCCACACGTAATCCTGGTATAAGCACTTCTGCGTCGCGGGGAGTGAATGCGGAAATATGGACCTGAACTTCTTTACGACCGTCGGAGGGGATAATGAATCCTTTGCCGCTTTTGCGATCAAAGGTTTTGACAATTCCTGTCATTTTACGGGACAAACAAATTCCTTACTGAAAATACTGCGCTGCACTATACGGGGTTAATAAAATAAAGCCAGCGATATTTAAGACCGCCGGACGGCTAAAATAAAATTTGCTTAATCTCAATTATCATGCGTTAATAGCTGCGTCGGTTTGAAAGACAGACAGCATACAAAGTAGTTTACTAAAGCAGTTCTCATTATCAGGCATTATCCCCTTCTTTTGAGTCTCTCTCCTGAACACTAAGTAGTTTCTGTATTAAAGCCCTGTTTGCCGAAAGGCCCAAAATGAAGGAAGTAAAATATGTCTAATAAAATGACTGGTTTAGTAAAATGGTTTAACGCAGATAAAGGTTTTGGCTTTATCACTCCTGATGATGGCAGCAAAGACGTTTTCGTCCATTTCACCGCCATCCAGAGCAATGAATTCCGCACGCTGAACGAAAATCAGAAAGTTGAATTTTCTATTGAGCAGGGGCAACGTGGCCCCGCGGCAGCGAACGTTGTTACGCTCTAAGGTTGCCGTTATTACTCAACATCTCCATTTCCGCTGTCCATGTTGTCATGGTTCACAGTACCGCACATCGGCATTCGATGTGACGGAGCGAAACCCTTTGGGCGCTAAGTGTATTTTTTGTAAATCGACGATGATCACCTTTGATAACGTCGCGCTGCAAATACGCACTGACCATGTGCCGCTGGATTTCACAAAATAATATCAGGCTCCCTCGTGGAGCCTTTTTTATATCTGCCTTATTTTTCTTCAACGCTGTATGTATAGTAAGCGATAACCTGTTGATTATTGAATCTTTCGGGGAGATGGCTTATAACATTTCTTACCTGACCAGGGTACCGGGAACCAACACCTTACTGGCGTGTTGCTGTCTTTCAAGACCAGAAGAGGTTAACAGTGAATATTGAAGAGTTAAAAAAACAAGCCGAAACGGAAATCGCCGACTTTATCGCGCAAAAAATCGCCGAGCTGAACAAGAATACAGGGAAAGAAGTCTCTGAAATTCGCTTCACCGCACGAGAAAAAATGACCGGGCTTGAAAGTTATGATGTCAAAATCAAAATAATGTGATTTTGTGAACATCACCCGTGCGAGGTGATGTTCCGCTTGTTGCTAATTTAGTGACCAATCATTGGCGCTTGTGGAATTAAGCGTCGGTACAATTCATCCGGTACCGGGCTTTGCCATACTCCCGCATACATTGCGTAACCAATCACCGCAAACATAATCCCCAGAACCAGTAGCGTCATTAACCAGCCAGACAACGCAAAGGCTTTTTTATTTGCCGCAGGTTTTTGCAGTGAAAAGGTCAATGTTGAGGCTACCGGACATGACTCTACGCAAGTCATACAGCCGGTACATTCCACTGTTCGTACCTGAATTAATTTATCGACCGGGATCCGTGATGGGCAATTTTTTGCGCATTTGCCACAGTCGATACAACTTTCGGCATTGCGACGAATCTTAAACGGCGACAATAGCGAAACCACGCCCATCAGCGCGCCATATGGGCAAAGATAACGACACCAGGCATGGCGAATAAACAGGCTGGCAATCAGCAAAACGGTCACGCTGATTAATGTCGCGGTCCCCATATGACGAAAGAAATCGAGCATTTTAACGTCCATCACCACGCTGTAGGGCGACAACATAAAATAGTGAATCGCCTGAGCGGGCATCAATAACGCGATATAGAGAAAAAAACTCAACAGCAAATACTTCACGCCGCGCAGAGGAATATCCAGCCAGCGGGGAAGGACACATTGCCGACCAAACAGTTTGTTACCGAGATCGCCGATTAATTCAGAAAGCGTACCAACCGGGCATAACCATGAGCAAAAGGCCTTTTTGAGTAATAGACTGATGACGATAAAAGCGACCAATAACAGCATCGCGGCGGCGTGGACGGACGGTAACTGACCTGTTACAAGGCTATATTTCAGATTCATCAGACCGGCAATCGGTAGCCAGCCTTCGATACCTCCCGGTCTGGCGACAAATGTCGTGCTACTTGCCGTTTCGTAATAGCGCACCCAATACCAGAACGTGATGGCAATATAAATATTCATTGCCAACAGTAATAATTGCGTCGCTTTACGCCAGGTCGTGGCATTGCGCCAGTCATTCCACGGTAATTTGCCGCCCGTCGTGCCTGGCCGCCGCTGCCAGCGGGTTCTTTTTTTCTCTGCCATGATTTTGCCAGTCCGTTAAGTTGCATACCAAATGCCACTATTCTAGTTGTTCTTAACTGGCTGATATTGATTCAAATCGCGTTCAGGTCTTTCTTATTCAACCATGCTTCCAGATCGGCAACACTGCGTGTAATTTCTTCGTGTGGAAGGGGGGCAGATAATGGCTGCTGCTCCAGTTGTGCGCATAGCTGGCTGGCGATACGCATTCCCAAACTCGAGCAACTGCTTTTTAGCTGATGCGCGGCACGCTTTATTTTCTCGCTATCCTGACTGGCGCGGGCAATGTCGATTTCATCGAGAAGCGGCAGGGCATGTTGTGTAAATAATACCAGCCATTCGTGGATCTTCTCCGTCCCCATTAACTGAGCATCTTCATTGAGTTGCGATACATCCAGCGATTGATCGTTATTGACTTGCAGTTGGAGATAGTGCGCCAGTAACTGACCGAGCACTTCACGCGGCACCGGTTTAGGGATAATCCCGCGAAATAGTGAACTGGTACGCTGGCGCAGCGTTTCGTCAATGACATGGGCGCTAAAGCCAATCAAAACAAGCGACGGATATTGCTGTGCCAGTTGCCGGGCAAGGGTAATGCCGTCGATATCCGGCAGATCAAAATCCACCAGTGCGGCAGCAAACGGTTCGCTATTTTGCAGTGTCTCTAAAGCCTGCGCGGCATTGCCAATAGCAACAACCTGCGCACCACTGGTGTTCAGCATCTCAACGGTAATTCGCTGGGTTAGCGGGTTATCTTCAATTAACAGCAAACGTAAACCGTCAAGACGCACCGCCTGATTGACTGTTTTTGGCACGGGTGCTGTGGCAACACGTAACGGCAAGCGTAAACAAAAACAGCTTCCAACCTCCGGCGTGCTGGTGGCGCTCAGTTCGCCGCCCATCGCCTGGGCCAGACGGCTACTGATAGTCAGCCCCAGCCCGGTGCCGCCGCGTTTGCCGCTTACCTGCACAAATGGCTGGAAGATTTCTGCCAGTTTCGCGGGATCAATACCGCAGCCGCTGTCTTCCACTTCGACCAGCCATTGCTCGCCATCAGTGCGACTACGCAGGATAATGTACCCTTCGTCAGTAAAACGCAGGGCGTTGCTCAACAGGTTGGTTATAACCTGACGAATACGTCGTGGATCGCCCATTAACGCGCACGGCATATCATCGGCAATTGCCGTTGCCAGGCGAATCGGGCGACCTTTCACCCGTCCGCTCATTAATTGCAGGGTACTTTCCAGCAGCGGGCGCGGTTCAAAGGGCTCATCGCTGACCGAAACATTCTTGCCACCTGCTTCGATAGCGGAATAATCGAGAATATCGTTGAGGATGGTCAGCAACGATTCACCAGAGTCAGTAATTGCCCGCAAATCATCACGCTGGGCGTTAAGTGCGGGGTTATCTGCCAGGAGTTGAGCAGTGCCGAGAATACCGTACAGCGGTGTGCGGATCTCATGGCTCATCGCCGCCAGAAACGCCGATTTTGCCTGGCTGGCTTTTTCTGCTTCCGCCCGTGCCTGTCGGTGTTCTATCACCAGTTCCTGCAATTCAGCTGTACGCGCTTTGACCTGCGCCGCCAGCTGTTCGCGGTGGCGATTCAGTGCATGAACATTGCTGCGAAACGCATCCATCAGCCGCCCGATGGTATCCAGCTCCCGTACGCCAGCGGTTTCCGGGAAAGGGGAGTCAATATCACCGTCCAGCAGCCGTTGCAGCGCCTGCGTTTGTTCGGCAAGTGGACGCGTGACTGAGCGATAAACCACGCGCCAAAGGATCAGAATCAGTGCGCAAAGTGAAACCATCCCCAGCAATAACAGGCTGTATTGCCCGCGTGCACTGGCTTTTTCCAGATGCGCCAGTCCGTGCTGATTACGCAGCTCAATGGTGTCGACCAGCTGACTGACTTCGCTACTAAACTGCGCGAACTGGGCGATGTTATTTTGTGCGAGAGTTTGTAGGTGATTGCTGATTTCACTGTCCTGCTGATACAGCGCCAGCAAATCGCTATATTGGCTAACGGTAGTTAACGTTGTTGCGACCTGCGCACGAACACCCGGATCTTCAATGCGTATTTGCCGACGTTGCAGAATTTTCACCGCATTATTGAGCTGCTTTTCCAGCGTTGGTGCATTTTTCTGGATCTGCTCCAGCCCCAGATTCATCACCATTTGCTGCACCCGCAGAGCGCTAAGGCGCAGTTCATTCATCTGGTTAACATACTCAAGATCGATATCAATCAGCCGATCGAGTGCACTTTCAGCAGCCTGACGCTGATCTTGTTCGATCAAATCGTAAATCCCGGCCTGGGTCGCTCCGGCGGAGGTTGCCGCATTATTCGCCTGACCTTGCGCCAGGCGTGCGATCTCATCGGCGGCAGCGACTATCTGCTGACTGAGTTGCTGTTGTTGCTGGCGTAGTTGCAGACGCCGCCCCACCAGTTCCCCTTGCTGACGTAATGAACGGGAGATCTCCTGCTCCTGTTGTTCAATAGCGGTGGTATCAAAACCTTGTTCCCGTAACGCTTGCAGCAACGCATTAATCTTCAGGCTTTGTGCGGTGAGCATTCGCCCCTGCGCCTGCCACATCTTTTCGTTATCGGCACTGGTCAGGTTCTGCGCGGCGAAAAGTTCCCAGGCGCTGGCTTCGCTCAACTGGCGCGCCATATTCATGGTAGGAATCAATGCCTGAGTGTTGTCTTTTTCCACCTGGCTGATAAAGCGCAGGTTGTACCATCCCACCAGGGTACTGGTCAGGGTTAACAGCGCCATCAGGGCAAAGCCCATCCAGAGTCTTCGGGTCAGGGTTAAATTCACGGTCGGTGCACTTTAGGTGAAAAAGGTTGAGTCGCAAAGCAGAATGCATCTAGCATAAAGCCTTATTATTGATGAGGCTATCATGCGCGTACTGCTATTTTTACTTCTTTCCCTTTTCATGTTATCGGCATTTTCGGCTGATAACCTGTTGTGCTGGCATGATGCGCAGCATTACACGGTGCAAGCCTCTACGCCGCTTAAAGCCAAACGCGCATGGAAACTGTGCGCGCTTTATCCCAGCCTGAAAGATTCATACTGGTTATCGTTGAACTATGGTATGCAGGAGGCAGCTCGCCGCTATGGTGTGGATTTAAAAGTGCTGGAGGCAGGCGGCTACAGCCAGTTGGCTACCCAGCAAGCACAAATCGACCAGTGTAAACAGTGGGGCGCAGAGGCCATTTTGCTCGGTAGTAGCACTACGTCATTTCCCGACCTGCAAAAGCAGGTAGCAAATCTGCCGGTGATCGAACTGGTAAATGCTCTTGATGATCCCCTGGTGAAAAGCCGCGTTGGTGTACCCTGGTTTCAGATGGGCTATCAACCTGGGCGATATTTGGTGCAATGGGCGCACGGTAAACCACTGAACGTGCTGTTGATGCCCGGACCCGATAATGCCGGGGGCAGTAAAGAGATGGTCGAGGGTTTTCGCGCAGCCATTGCCGGAAGCCCGGTGCGTATTGTTGATATTGCGCTTGGTGATAACGATATTGAAATCCAGCGTAACCTGTTGCAGGAGATGCTGGAACGCCACCCAGAAATCGACGTCGTTGCCGGAACGGCCATTGCGGCAGAGGCGGCAATGGGTGAAGGGCGTAACCTGAAAACGCCGCTTACCGTGGTGTCGTTTTATCTTTCACATCAGGTGTATCGCGGGCTGAAGCGGGGAAGAGTGATTATGGCTGCCAGCGATCAAATGGTCTGGCAGGGGGAACTGGCGGTTGAGCAGGCCATCAGGCAATTACAGGGGCAATCGGTGTCTGATAATGTCAGCCCACCGATTTTAGTTCTGACGCCGAAAAATGCCGACCGTGAACATATTCGCCGCTCGCTGTCACCAGGGGGATTTCGTCCGGTCTATTTTTATCAGCACACATCAGCGGCTAAGAAATAACCTTCACCATGTTGCGTCACCAGTAAATCCGCGCTGAGTTTATGACGTAAACGACGAATTAACACATCGACGGTGCGCAGGTCAGGGTTTTCCACCCGACGCGCAGAAAGCATACGTAGCAGACGTTCACGGCTGAGAATTTCGCCCGGATTCGTCACAAATGCCACCAACATTTCATACTCTGCGCGGGTCAGTTTAATCGGCTCGCCATCCCGCTCCAGCGTATGGCGCGACACATTCAGGCAATAACCGGCAAAGCGATAGCAGTTGTCCTGAGTGTGCGGTTGAGCTTGTCGCGCGAGGTCGATTCGCCAGAGCAGATTTTTCACCCGTACTACCAGTTCGCGCAGTTCCAGCGGTTTGGTGACGTAATCGTCTGCGCCCATTTCCAGCCCAACAATACGGTCAATCCGATCGCTGCGTCCGGTAACCAGAATAATCCCCACCGTTGAGCGTTCTCGCAGGGCGCGGGTTAACATCAGGCCATTTTCATCGGGTAAGTTGATATCCAGCAGAATTAAATCTACCGGCTGATTCTGCATAATTTCCCGCAGCCCGGCACCGCTCGCTGTAACGGAAACGGTATACCCCTCCTGAGTGAAGTAAGATTGTAATCGCGCCTGGGTAACCGGCTCATCTTCAACAATAACAATGTGATGTGGCATCAGAGGGTTTTACTCATTCTGTTCATATCTGTTCATATTCTGCCGTAAGCCGTTCATCCTGACCAGTGCCGCTGTTCATATTTGCTCATTAAGATCGCTTCACTAAACCATAATTTTACAGGGGCTATTATGCGGAAACTCTGGAACGCGCTACGCCGACCCAGTGCTCGTTGGTCGGTACTGGCGCTGGTCGCAATTGGGATTGTGATTGGCATTGCGCTGATTGTATTGCCACACGTTGGGATCAAAGTCACCAGCACAACCGAATTTTGTGTCAGTTGCCACAGTATGCAACCGGTGTATGAAGAATATAAACAGTCGGTGCATTTCCAGAACGCCTCCGGCGTGCGAGCTGAATGCCATGACTGTCATATCCCGCCGGATATTCCAGGCATGGTGAAGCGCAAACTGGAAGCGAGCAATGATATCTACCAGACCTTTATTGCTCACTCCATTGATACACCTGAAAAATTCGAAGCCAAACGCGCGGAACTTGCCGAGCGTGAATGGGCGCGAATGAAAGAAAACAACTCGGCAACCTGCCGCTCCTGCCATAACTACGATGCGATGGATCATGCGAAGCAGCATCCTGAAGCGGCACGTCAGATGAAGGTGGCAGCGAAAGATAATCAATCCTGCATCGACTGTCATAAAGGTATTGCCCACCAGTTACCGGATATGAGTAGCGGCTTCCGTAAGCAGTTCGATGAGCTGCGCGCCAGTGCTAATGACAGTGGTGACACGCTGTACTCTATTGATATTAAGCCAATTTATGCGGCGAAAGGCGATAAAGAAGCCTCTGGTTCTCTGCTGCCTGCTTCGGAAGTGAAAGTCCTTAAACGTGACGGCGACTGGCTGCAAATTGAAATTACCGGCTGGACGGAAAGCGCCGGACGTCAGCGTGTACTCACCCAATTCCCAGGTAAACGCATCTTTGTTGCCTCGATTCGTGGTGATGTGCAGCAGCAGGTAAAAACGCTGGAGAAAACCACCGTTGCCGACACCAATACCGAGTGGAGCAAGTTGCAGGCCACCGCATGGATGAAGAAAGGCGACATGGTGAACGATATCAAACCGATCTGGGCCTATGCGGATTCGTTGTACAACGGCACCTGTAACCAGTGCCACGGCGCACCGGAAATCGCCCACTTTGACGCTAACGGTTGGATCGGCACGCTCAACGGCATGATTGGCTTTACCAGTCTCGATAAACGTGAAGAACGCACTTTGTTGAAATATCTGCAAATGAATGCGTCTGACACCGCAGGTAAGGCTCACGGCGATAAGAAGGAAGAAAAATAATGAACAATAACGATCTCTTTCAGGCATCACGTCGGCGTTTTCTGGCACAACTCGGCGGCTTAACCGTCGCCGGGATGCTGGGGCCGTCATTGTTAACGCCGCGCCGTGCGACTGCGGCGCAAGCGGCGACTGACGCTGTCATCTCGAAAGAGGGCATTCTTACCGGGTCGCACTGGGGGGCTATCCGCGCGACGGTGAAGGATGGTCGCTTTGTGGCGGCAAAACCGTTCGAACTGGATAAATATCCGTCGAAAATGATTGCCGGATTGCCGGATCACGTACACAACGCGGCGCGTATTCGTTATCCGATGGTACGCGTGGACTGGCTGCGTAAGCGCCATCTCAGCGATACCTCCCAGCGCGGTGATAACCGTTTTGTGCGCGTGAGCTGGGATGAAGCCCTCGACATGTTCTATGAAGAACTGGAACGCGTGCAGAAAACTCACGGGCCGAGTGCCTTGCTGACCGCCAGTGGTTGGCAATCGACGGGGATGTTCCATAACGCTTCGGGGATGCTGGCGAAAGCTATTGCCTTGCATGGTAATAGCGTTGGTACGGGCGGAGATTACTCTACCGGTGCTGCGCAGGTGATCCTGCCGCGCGTGGTTGGCTCAATGGAAGTGTATGAACAGCAAACCTCCTGGCCGCTGGTATTGCAGAACAGCAAAACCATTGTGCTGTGGGGCTCTGATTTGCTGAAAAACCAGCAAGCGAACTGGTGGTGCCCGGATCACGATGTTTATGAATATTACGCGCAGCTAAAAGCGAAAGTCGCCGCCGGTGAAATTGAGGTCATCAGCATCGATCCGGTTGTCACATCCACCCATGAGTATCTGGGGCGCGAGCATGTGAAGCACATTGCGGTTAACCCGCAAACTGATGTGCCGCTGCAACTGGCGCTGGCGTATACGCTGTACAGTGAAAACCTGTACGACAAAAACTTCCTCGCTAACTACTGTGTGGGTTTTGAGCAGTTCCTGCCGTACCTGCTGGGTGAGAAAGACGGTCAGCCGAAAGATGCCGCATGGGCTGAAAAACTGACCGGCATTGATGCCGAAACCATTCGTGGGCTGGCGCGGCAGATGGCGGCGAACAGAACGCAAATTATTGCTGGCTGGTGCGTGCAGCGTATGCAGCACGGTGAACAGTGGGCGTGGATGATTGTGGTTCTGGCGGCGATGCTGGGGCAAATTGGCCTGCCAGGTGGTGGCTTTGGTTTTGGCTGGCACTATAACGGCGCAGGCACGCCGGGGCGTAAAGGCGTTATTCTGAGTGGTTTCTCCGGCTCTACGTCGATTCCGCCTGTTCACGACAACAGTGATTACAAAGGCTACAGCAGCACCATTCCGATTGCCCGTTTTATCGATGCGATCCTCGAACCGGGGAAAGTGATCAAATGGAACGGTAAATCGGTAAAACTGCCGCCGCTGAAAATGTGTATTTTTGCCGGAACTAACCCATTCCATCGCCATCAGCAGATCAACCGCATTATTGAAGGCTGGCGCAAGCTGGAAACGGTTATCGCCATAGATAACCAGTGGACCTCAACCTGCCGCTTTGCCGATATCGTGCTGCCTGCGACCACGCAGTTTGAGCGTAACGATCTCGACCAGTACGGCAACCACTCCAACCGTGGCATTATCGCCATGAAACAGGTGGTGCCGCCGCAGTTCGAGGCGCGCAACGACTTTGATATTTTCCGCGAGCTGTGCCGTCGCTTTAATCGCGAAGAAGCCTTTACCGAAGGGCTGGACGAAATGGGCTGGCTGAAACGCATCTGGCAGGAAGGTGTACAACAAGGCAAAGGACGCGGCGTTCATCTGCCAGCGTTTGATGACTTCTGGAATAACAAAGAGTACGTCGAGTTTGACCATCCGCAGATGTTTGTTCGCCACCAGGCATTCCGCGAAGATCCGGATCTCGAACCGCTGGGCACGCCGAGTGGCCTGATTGAGATCTACTCGAAAACCATCGCCGATATGAACTACGACGATTGTCAGGGGCATCCGATGTGGTTTGAGAAAATCGAACGCTCCCACGGTGGGCCCGGCTCGCAGAAGTATCCGTTGCATCTGCAATCTGTGCATCCGGATTTCCGACTTCACTCGCAGTTATGTGAGTCGGAAACTCTGCGTCAGCAATATACGGTAGCGGGTAAAGAGCCAGTGTTCATTAACCCGCAGGATGCCAGCGCGCGCGGTATTCGTAACGGTGATGTGGTACGCGTCTTTAACGCTCGCGGTCAGGTGTTGGCAGGGGCAGTAGTTTCTGACCGCTATGCACCCGGCGTGGCACGAATTCACGAAGGGGCATGGTACGATCCAGATAAAGGCGGCGAGCCTGGTGCGCTGTGCAAATACGGTAACCCCAACGTGCTGACCATCGACATCGGTACTTCGCAGCTGGCGCAGGCGACCAGTGCGCACACTACGCTGGTGGAAATTGAGAAGTACAATGGAGCAGTGGAGCAGGTGACGGCGTTTAACGGCCCTGTGGAGATGGTGGCGCAGTGCGAATATGTTCCCGCGTCGCAGGTGAAATCATGACCACGCTGACAGCACAACAGATTGCCTGTGTTTACGCCTGGCTGGCGCAGTTGTTCTCCCGTGAACTGGACGATGAACAACTGACGCAAATCGCCAGTGCGCAGATGGCTGAATGGTTTTCGTTGCTGAAAAGCGAACCGCCGCTGGCTGCGGCGGTGAATGAGCTGGAAAACTGTATTGCCACGCTGACAGTACGTGACGATGCCCGTCTGGAACTGGCCGCTGACTTTTGCGGCCTGTTTCTGATGACCGACAAACAAGCGGCGCTGCCGTATGCATCGGCCTACAAACAGGACGAGCAAGAGATTAAACGCTTGTTAGTTGAGGCAGGGATGGAAACCAGCGGCAATTTCAACGAACCGGCAGATCATCTGGCGATCTATCTCGAATTGCTCAGCCATCTGCATTTTTCGCTGGGAGAGGGGACCGTTCCTGCGCGAAGAATCGACAGTTTGCGGCAAAAAACACTGACGGCGCTGTGGCAATGGTTACCAGAGTTTGTTGTGCGTTGTCGTCAGTATGACAGCTTTGGTTTTTACGCGGCACTAAGCCAGTTATTGCTGGTGTTAGTGGAGAGCGACCACCAAAACAGATAACGTCGTTTGTGCGCCTGAAAAGACGCGTTTAGCGTCGCATCAGGCATTATGGGGCAGTTGCCGGATGCGTCATCACATCCGGCAAACACACATCACGGATGAGCTACAAACCGGGAAAGTCGCTGGCGCAGCAGGCGGTTTTCCTGCTTCAGGTGCGCAATATCATCCATTAACGTCAGCGCCACCGCGATCCCAGGCCAGTCCAGAGCCAGTTCATGACGCAGGCGTACTGCGCGTTGCACCACGATGGCGGCATGGTCGTCAAATACCCAGGTTGTTTCCTGGATCTCACGCGGTTCAACCACCCCCAAACCGACAATTTCATTCAACTCCTCTTCAGAGATGCCGGTATGCAGGCAAAATTCGGTAATAGTAAAAGTCACCGTAACATTAGCCATTATGCTTTCCCCCAATCTTTACGTGGATCAAAAGACGACTGGGCGTCTGCCAGTTGCTGCCACAGCGCGGCAGTGTTTTCATCCGGTTTCGGCGGCATCACGATTTTCAGTACCGCATACAGATCGCCGGTCTGTTTTTTGCTCACCAGACCTTTGCCTTTAACGCGCAATCGTTGCCCGGCCTGGCTGCCTGGCGGGATAGTCAGCAAAATGCTTTCTTTCAGTGTTGGAACGGTGACTTTAGCACCCAGCGCCGCTTCCCACGGGCTAACCGGCACCACAATTTCCAGATCCTGGCCGACAATATCGAACAGCGGATGTGGCGCAATATGAATCACCAGCCACAAATCGCCATTTGGACCACCGTTTTCGCCCGGCGTCCCCTGGCCTTTCAGACGGATGCGTTGACCATTGCCGACGCCCGCCGGGATCTTCACATTCAGCGTTTTCGGGATTTCCTGTTCGATCATGCCAAAGGCGTTATAAACCGGCAGGTTATAGCTGATGGTACGCTTATGCTCAGTAAGCGTTTCTTCGAGGAATACCGCCACTTCGATTTCAATATCGTGGCCGCGTGCGGCGGGGCGTTGACGGCTCTGGCGGGCATGCTGACCGAAAATTGACGAGAAGATATCGTCAAAATCTTCGGCATTAAAACTCTGACCGTCGCCATGATGGAACTGACGGTTAAATTGCGGATCGTTGCGATGTTGCCACATCTGATCATACTCAGCGCGACGTTGTTCATCACTTAACACTTCCCAGGCTTCAGCGACCTCTTTGAAGCGGGCTTCGGCATCCGGTTCTTTGCTGACATCAGGATGGTATTTACGGGCCAGTCGACGATAGGCGGTCTTGATTGTCTTGAGATCGTCCGTCGGTTTCACGCCCATGATGGCGTAATAATCCTTTAATTCCATAGCGTTATCTCGCGTAAATCAACACAAATTGAAGGAACCCCTGTAAGGTAACTCCTATAAGTGTAGGGTAATCCTCAAAATTTCATATGCCAACACAGAATATGTTATTGAAATCATCGCGGAGAGGAGGTCGCCATCAAGATGGGTTGCTGAACATATTTTAAACAGGTGAAAAAGGGTGAGCGATTTTTGATAGTTGAACCAGGCACTTTAAGTTTAACTAGGGCGTCATTATTTATTAAATTTTATAGACGCTATATATGGGTAGTAATATACATGGAATTAGTTGCACTGCAAATAATTATTTGAAACAGGCCTGGAACGATATAAAAAATGAGTACGAAAAAAATCAAACATATTCAATCACGCTTTTTGAAAACACACTGGTGTGTTTTATGCGGTTATACAATGAACTCAGACGTAAAGTAAATGAAGAGGATACTCCATGTCTGGAATGTGAATCACTAGAAAAAGAATTTGAGGAAATGCAGAATGATAATGATCTATCATTATTTATGAGAACATTGCGTACTAATGACACACAAATTTATTCAGGGGTTTCAGAAGGTATTACATATACTATACAATATGTTCGAGATATTGATATTGTTAGAGTGTCCTTGCCGGGCAGAGCTTCAGAGTCTATCACAGATTTTAAAGGTTATTATTGGTATGGCTTTATGGAATATATTGAAAACATTACTGCGTGTGATGATGTTTTTTCTGAGTATTGTTTAGATGATGAAAATATGAGTATCCAGCCAGAACAGATAAATACGCCGGGAATATCTGATTTAGATACTGGTATTGATTTGTCTGGCATATCTTTTATTCAGAGTGAAATTAATAAAACATATGGATTAAAATACGCTCCAGTAGATGGCGATGGATATTGTCTGTTAAGAGCCATGCTGGTTTTAAAAGAACATGAGTATTCATGGGCGCTGGGCGGCCATAAGACGCAAAAGCAAGTATACGAAGAGTTTATTAAAATTGTTGATAAACAAACGATCGAGGCTCTTGTTGATACGGCATTCTATAATCTCAGGGAAGATGTAAAGACGTTATTTGGCGTTAATCTACAATCTGACAACAAAATTCAGGGGCAGAGTAGTCTTATGTCATGGAGCTTTCTGTTTTTTAAAAAACAATTCATTGATAGTTGCTTGAATAACGAAAAATGTATCCTGCATTTACCCGAGTTTATATTTAATGATAACAAGAACTTGCTTGCTTTAGATACCGACACGTCGGATAGGATTAAAGCGGTGAAGAATTTTCTTGCTGTTCTTTCAGATAGCATTTGCTCATTATTTATTGTTAATAGTAATATGGCATCAATCTCCTTGGGGAATGAATCCTTTTCAACAGATGACGACCTTGAGTATGGTTATTTAATAAACGCTGGCAATCATTATGATGTTTACCTCCCTCCTGAACTTTTTGCTCAGGCTTATAAGTTAAAAAATAAGGAAATGAATGCGCAACTCGACTATTTAAATCGTTATGCAATTTAATGGCAAAGGCATATGCTAAAAACCATTGTTATTAGTCTCACACTTTTTTATTGGTAAATATTGTCTCTGTATTGGTAACGCCGCAGATATTCTGTTTAGCCACAGGTGCAATTATCAGCGGCGTACGCGAGGCAGGGGCTAATCAGGCATAGTTTGCGTCAAACCTTGCCTGTTTTTGAAGATGTATATAGAAAAACAGGCGTTCAACAAGCCATTTTGCGAACCTGTTCCCGGAAAAAAGTCATATTTCTGTCACACTCTTTAGTGATTGATAACAAAAGAGGTGCCAGGAATGAACAAAACGCTAATCGCCGCAGCTGTGGCAGGGATAGTTTTACTCGCTTCAAACGCTCAGGCACAAACCGTACCGGAAGGCTATCAGCTACAGCAAGTGCTCATGATGAGCCGCCATAACTTACGTGCGCCGCTGGCGAACAATGGCAGTGTGCTGGAGCAGTCGACGCCGAATAAATGGCCAGAATGGGACGTCCCCGGTGGGCAACTCACCACCAAAGGTGGCGTGCTCGAAGTGTATATGGGCCATTACATGCGTGAATGGCTGGCAGAGCAGGGGATGGTGAAATCGGGGGAATGCCCGCCGCCGTACACCGTTTATGCCTATGCCAATAGTCTGCAACGTACCGTTGCGACCGCACAGTTCTTTATTACCGGCGCATTCCCGGGGTGTGATATTCCTGTGCATCACCAGGAAAAAATGGGCACTATGGACCCAACCTTTAACCCGGTGATCACCGATGATTCCGCCGCATTCAGTGAACAGGCGGTGGCGGCAATGGAGAAAGAGCTCAGCAAACTCCAGCTTACCGACAGCTACCAGCTACTGGAAAAAATCGTTAACTATAAAGATTCCCCTGCCTGTAAAGAGAAACAACAGTGTTCGCTGGTGGATGGCAAAAATACCTTTAGCGCGAAGTATCAACAAGAACCAGGTGTTTCCGGGCCGCTGAAAGTCGGCAACTCGCTGGTAGATGCGTTTACTTTGCAATATTACGAAGGTTTTCCGATGGATCAGGTGGCCTGGGGAGAAATCAAATCTGACCAGCAGTGGAAGGTGTTGTCGAAGCTTAAAAACGGCTACCAGGACAGCCTGTTTACCTCACCGGAAGTGGCGCGCAATGTTGCGAAACCGCTGGTCAGTTATATCGACAAAGCTCTGGTCACCGATCGCACCAGCGCACCGAAAATTACAGTGTTGGTTGGGCACGACTCCAACATTGCCTCTCTGTTAACGGCGCTGGATTTCAAACCGTATCAGTTGCATGACCAGAACGAACGCACGCCGATTGGCGGCAAAATCGTTTTCCAGCGTTGGCATGACAGCAAAGCCAATCGCGATTTGATGAAAATTGAATATGTGTATCAGAGTGCGGAACAGTTACGTAATGCCGATGCGTTAACCCTGCAGGCACCTGCTCAGCGTGTGACGCTGGAATTAAGCGGTTGCCCGATAGATGCCAACGGTTTCTGCCCGATGGATAAATTTGATAGCGTGTTGAATGAAGCGGTGAAATAACAGAAAACTCCCCCGCGAGAAGCGGGGGAGTCGCTGGTTAAACGTTTTTACGTTCGATTGTCTGTTCGCCCCAAAAAAGCGAATCTTTATCGGTCTTAGCAAAGGCTTTGACTAACACTTCATCGCTACCTTCTTCCCAAATCTTTTCCGCCATTTTTTCGTCGTACCCGGCGACTTCGAAAATGGCCTCGGCTATTTCCGGCGACGTATTGCGCAGAGATGCCCATTCACCGACGTGATGAGCTTTCGCTTCTTGAGTTGGCATGCGTATCCTCCTGTTGAAGATTAGCCGTTAAGTTTAACTGCCAGACCTGCGACATATTCCCCTTGATAACGAGCAATAGACAGTTCTTCCTGGCTTGGCTGGCGTGAGCCGTCACCGCCTGCGATGGTGGTTGCGCCGTACGGCGTACCGCCGCGAACCTGTGAAACGTCAAATAATTCCTGCGCTGCGTAGCCAATGGGGACAATTACCATGCCGTGATGCGCAAGGGTCGTCCAGGTTGAAGTAATAGTTTGTTCCTGACCGCCGCCAGTACCGGTGGAACTAAAGACGCTCGCCAGTTTTCCGTATAGTGCGCCGGAAGCCCACAGGCCGCCCGTCTGGTCGAGGAAGGTACGCATTTGACCGGACATGTTGCCAAAGCGGGTAGGTGTACCAAAAATAATGGCGTCGTAATCGGCCAGTTCTTGCGGGGTTGCAACCGGTGCAGTTTGCGTTTTACCGCCTGCTTTTTCAAATAATTGCGGCGGCATGGTTTCCGGTACACGCTTAACGACAACTTCTGCGCCATCGACTTTGCTTGCACCCTCAGCGACTGCGCGTGCCATCGTTTCAATATGTCCGTACATGGAATAATAAAGCACCAGAACTTTAGCCATTTCTAACCACTCCTCGTGTTATCTCTATTCCGTAGCGATTCGCTACCACTTATTTAAAGATAAGACGTCCTTTTCAGAGTGCAAATTTCACAACCACTTATTTGATTTATAACAACTTTCACAAGCACGTAATTTTGTCGCAAAATGACACATTTTTATCTCATCGCGTTTTTTTAATCATAAGAGCGGCTTATGGATAATTATTTGAGATGATATCTATTCTCGCTAAGAAGCTGTTGCAGGATATTACCAAACGCGGGTCTGCCCGCGTCAGTTCACTAAGCTTAGTCCCACGTAGCGAAAATATGGCAGCCGCCATACGCCGCGTTAATTCTATGCAATATGATGTCTATACCCAGACGGAGGTCAGTAATGGCAAACCATCGAGGCGGTTCCGGCAATTTTGCAGAAGACCGCGAAAGAGCATCAGAAGCAGGTAAAAAAGGTGGACAGCACAGCGGGGGTAATTTCAAGAATGACCCGCAGCGCGCATCTGAAGCAGGTAAAAAAGGTGGCAAGAGCAGTCACGGCAAAAGCGACAACTAGCCGGGCTAATCAATGACGAATGCATTTTTTTCTTAGGCTCGTCAAAAAGTCATCACCGCCGGTAATCCCGGCGGTTTTCTGTTTATGGCTCCTGATGAACAACTTCTGGCGGTGGAACGTCAACCAACTTTCTGCTTAACAACGCATTGAGTAAAATCGCGCCAAAGGTTGCTGTACCAATCCCTCCCAACGTAAAACCGCCCAGCGTGAGAGCAAAATCACCCGCGCCCAGCACTAAGGTTACTGCGACCATAATCAAATTACCGTTCTGGCTTAAATCGACACGGTTTTGTACCCATATCCTTGCGCCTGCGACGGCAATCAGCCCGAACACAACAATTGATGCACCACCAATCACCGCGGCCGGAATGGTATGAATCAGCGCGCCAAATTTCGGTGAAAAGCCCAACAGCATGGCGATGACGGCAGCAGCGACAAACACCAGCGTCGAGTAGACTTTTGTCACGGCCATTACACCGATATTCTCGGCGTAGGTGGTTACGCCGCTGCCACCGACAGAACCAGAAAGCATCGTCGCCAGCCCATCACCGACGAATGCCCGCCCCATATACGGGTCCATATTGCGTCCGGTCATCCCGGCGACCGCCTTGAGATGACCTAAGTTTTCCGCCACCAGAATCACCGCCACGGGCGCAATCAGCATCATTGCCTGACTATTAAAAGCAGGAGTGGAAAAATGTGGCAAACCGAACCAGGCAGCATGGCTGACGAGAGTAAAATCGACGGCTTTTCCCAGCCCTAAAAGGTTGGTCATCACGCCATACAGCAGACAGGCGACAATTAAACCTACGAGAATCAATAACCGCTGGATCATGCCACGGGTAAACACCGCCACCAGCCCAATACACAGCACCGTCATTACCGCCATCCAGCTATCAAAGGCCGAAGCCGATACACTTTTCACTGCGATAGGCGCTAAGTTCAGGCCAATCGCCATCACCACCGCACCCGTCACCACCGGCGGCATTAGTCGTTCAATCCAGCGTGTACCAATTTTCATCACCACCAGGCCAATGACGGTATAAACCAGCCCACAGGCGATAATCCCGCCCAGCGCAATGCTGATATTCGGGTTAATGCCCTGACCGTTAAAGCCCGTCGCGGCAATCACCACGCCGACAAAAGCCGCGCTGGAACCGAGATAACTGGGGACGCGCCCGCCGGTAATAAAGAAAAACAGTAACGTGCCGATCCCCGACATTAAAATGGAAAGATTGGGATCCAGCCCCATCAGAATCGGCATTAACACCGTCGCGCCAAACATCGCCACCGCGTGTTGAACGCCCATTACTGCCGTCTGAGCAAACGGCAATCGTTCATACGGCGCGACCACGCCGCTCTCTGTAGAGGTCGATTTTAACTGCCAGTGAGGAAAACCGAACATTGCCATCAGCTGTCTCCTTTAGGAGGTTAACAAGCAGGGCGCATCAGCGCGTGATAACTGCGATCGAACCACACCAGCCCGTAGGGTGTGGCGTGACGATGAATCGCTTCGATGGCGCAAAACAGAATGTCGTGGGTGCCGACGCTCACCACCTGGCTGATACGGCAGTCAAACGAAACCAGAGCCTCTTCCAGTTGCGGGCATCCGGTCACACCCGTCTGCCAGCGGGCGGCGGCAAAGCGGTGTTCCATGGGCGTTTTGCCGCCAAAAAGATTTGAAAGCGGCTCCTGCCCGGCGCTCAGTGTATTTACACACAGCGTTCGATTTTCATTGAATACCGGCCAGACGGACGCCCCACGATTCAGGCACACCAGTAATGTGGGCGGCGTATCGGTCACGCTGCAGACGGCGCTGGCGGTGAACCCGGCGCGCCCGGCTGGACCGTCCGTGGTGATGATATTGACCGCCGCGCCCATACAGGACATCGCATCGCGAAAGGTTTGTTGATCAACTATGTTCATAGTTTGCTCCTTACAACAGCCCGCAGGCTTCTTCAAAGGACAGACGTGGCAGGCGCGCATAAAGTTTGCTGCTATCGCCATAGCCGATATTAATCAGCAGATTGCTCTTCAGCGTGCTGCCTGCAAAAAAAGCGTCGTCAACGTATTGACGGTCAAAACCCGACATCGGGCCGGTATCCAGTCCCAGCGCACGGCAAGCGACGATCAGATAGGCCGCCTGCATGGAGCTGTTGCGAAACGCTGTTTCTTCGGCAAGTTGTGGGCTGGAGGTAAACCAACTGCGGGCATCACCGTGGGGAAACAGTAGTGGTAACCGTTCATAAAATTCACTGTCCCAGGCAACGATAGCGGTGACGGGCGCGGTCAGGGTTTTTTGTAGATTGCCGCTGGAAAGCGCCGGGCGCAGACGTTCTTTTCCTTCTACAGTGCGGATAAACACGATCCGTGCCGGAGAACAGTTAGCTGATGTCGGCCCCCATTTCATCAGGGCATAAAGCTCCCGTAACGTCTCATCGCTGACGGGTGTCTCCCGCCAGCCGTTGTGAGTGCGGGCATCGGTGAACAGGGTGCTAAGCGCACCTGGGCTAACGGCTTCGTTCATAGCAATTCCTTACAGGGCGGCTTCGCGGTGATGTAACAGGCTGGCAAGCCCGTTGAGTAACAGAGCATTAAACGTTTCGGGATCGGTCACGTTGCAGGCGTGTCCGCCATAGGGCATCACCATTTTCTGGCTATCGGGCAGGGCGGCATGAAGTTCACTGGAACATGCTGTTGGCACCAGCAGATCATCACTGGCGCAGATGATTTGCACCGGGCAGCGGATGCGATCCGCATGGTGACTAAAGTCAGCGCGTTTGAGGGCGTTAAGCCGACGCAGTAAATTGTTTTTGCCCTGAAAATGCGCCAGTGCCAGCGCATCTTCCGCTTCCAGACGAGGTGCGCGGGCCGCCATCCAGTCGGCGGGGTAGAGGAACAACGGCTGCGCTTCCACCCATGCCTGCGGGCCGCCGCTATGCAGTAGCCGTTCGCGAACCTGAAAACAGCGGCGAGTATGGGTATTTAGTCGTAGCCAGCCATTTACGCTGACCAGCGCAGTGACTGATGTGGGGTGATCCAACGCCAGTTGCATTCCCACGAGGGCGCCAAGCGCATGCCCGACCACCGCATAACGCTCAATCCCTGCATTCATCAACGCCAGATGCAGTTCCTCTGCCATCTGCGCCATACTGTAATCTTCCGCCAGCGTGTCGGGATTATTCCCGGTGCCGCGCTGGTCGTAACAGACAACCTGATACTCCTGCTCCAGTACCGCCAGTTGCGGCAACCAGTAACTGCCGCTGCCGCCAAGACCTGAAATCAATACCACTACGGGCGCATCAGCATAAGGGGGAGGAGAGAGTGAAAGTTTCATCGCCACCTCACTTAGCGATATGCGCAATCGTGGCGATTTCTACCAGCGCGTCAGGCTTTACCAACCCGCACTGAATGCAGAATCGCGCAGGTTTATCGCCAGGAAAAAACTCGGCGTAGATTTCGTTAATCGCGGCGTAATTTTTCCAGTCGGTAATAAAGATGCTGTTGAAGGTCACGTCCGCCATCGTGCCACCCGCTGTTTCGATCACCTTGCGAATGGTCTCCAGCACGTGGCGGGTTTGCGCCTTTGGGTCATCGGCAAACAGCACGTTATTGTATTGATCAAAGGCCAGCGTACCGGAGACATACACCACGCCATCAGCCAGTGTGCCGGGAACGAACGGTGCCAGCGGCGCGCTGCTGCCTGTGGGAATAATCACGGATTTCGGCATAAATAAGTTCCTCAGGCTATACGGGCAAGAGACGTGGGCGAAAGCGCGTCGCAGAACGTTTCGACATCGCTGACCCAGCCAAAAAAAGTTTCGATATTGAACAACGCGGCTTTCTGCGCAAATTCCGGCCCCGCCTGGTGAGTGGCGTCTTCCAGCACCACGCCGAAATATTCCAGAAAGAAACCGTCGCGCAGCGTTGATTCGACACAGACGTTGGTGGCGATGCCGGTGAAAATAAGATGGCGTATTCCGCGGCTGCGTAAAATGCTGTCCAGCGGCGTATTGAAGAAACCGCTATAGCGCGGCTTCGGCAGCACAATATCACCAGGCTGGGGCACCAGTTCATCTACCAGTTGATAATCCCATGAACCTTTCGCCAGCAATTTCCCCTGCAGTTGCGGCTGTTTACGCATGGTCTTCAGGGCGTTCGATTTATAAAAGTTAGGCGAGCCAGGGCCGCCTGCTTCGACATACTGTTCATCCCAGCCATTCTGAAACCAGATGATCAACATGCCTGCCGCCCGTGCCGCGGTCACAGCGGTTTGAATATTGGCAATGACCGGGCGAGTGGTTGAGACATCAAACCCGGCGAGATCCAGATAGCCTCCTGGCGTGGCGTAAGCATTTTGCATATCCACCACGATCAGCGCACTTTGCTGCGGTTCGAAGGAAATGGCTTCCGGCCGTGCGGTTAAGGTTGTCATCACGCTACCTCCTGAGTAAGTGCAGGGAGATGGGCGCGGCACTGCATTAGCGGCTGAATACGCTCGCCGAAGGTTTCGACACCCAGCAGAAAATCATCAAAGGTTAGCAGCACGCCTTCGGCGCCAGGCACGCTTGCTACTTCATCTAACATGCGGGCGACGCTGGCGTAAGAACCGACTAACGTCCCCATATTGATATTCACCGCCGAGGTAGGATCGGCCATCTGGCGGACGTTGGTATCGGTGCCGGAGCGGGTATCTTTCTGACTTTGTTCGGTCAGCCAGCTTAACGCCTCTTCATCAGCGCCTGCTTTATAGTGTTCCCATTTGGCGCGAGCGGCATCGTCGGTTTCGTCGGCAATCACCATAAACAACACATAAGAGCCAACGTCGCGCCCGGTTTGCTCTGCGGCCTGTTTCATCCGCGCGGCGGTCGGGGCGAAAGCCGTGGGCGTGTTTACCCCTTTCCCGAAACAGAAGTTGAAATCAGCATACTGGGCGGAGAACGCCATACCAGCATCGCTTTGCCCGGCACAGATCACTTTCATCGGTACGCCCGGTTGTGGGCTGACGCGGCAATCATTCATGGTGAAAAAATCACCTTTAAAATCGCTTTTTCCCGTTCCCCACAGGTCGCGCAGTACCTGGACATATTCGGTGAGATAGTCGTAACGACGGGAGAAATAATCATCGCCAGGCCAGATGCCCATCTGCTCATATTCAGGCTTTTGCCAGCCGGTCACCAGGTTGACGCCAAAACGCCCGCCAGAGATGGAGTCTATGGTAGCGGCCATTCGGGCGACGATGGCCGGAGGCAACGTTAAGGTGGCGGCAGTGGCATAAATTTGAATACGAGAAGTCACGGCTGCCAGCCCCGCCATCAAGGTGAACGACTCAAGGTTGTGATCCCAGAACTCAGTTTTGCCGCCAAAACCACGCAGTTTGATCATCGACAGAGCGAAATCGAAATGGTAGTGCTCCGCTTTTTGAACAATGGCTTTATTCAGTTCAAAGGTCGGCATGTACTGCGGTGCGTGGGTCGAGATCAACCAGCCGTTGTTGCCGATAGGTACGAATACGCCAATTTTCATCATCAACCTCTCTTTGTCTCATAAAGTGAAAGTCCGACGCGGCACTGCATCCTGCATATCCTTTTCAGCCTCGTAATGGCTTGTTTGCAAAGCGGATGCCAGTTTTTAAAAAGCTAATGTTATTAATGTGTTAATATTTGGTTGTCGAATATTCCTGATAAAAAGTGGACTAAACGGTCAAAACAGTTGCACATAAAACATGCATTCGTGCGCGATGAGAGTGCAGAAGGTCGAGGCCGGGCGGGGGTTTTGCTATCCTGTTAACAATCTACAAGAGGGGAGAGCGCATGACGCAAGGCGCAGTGAAAACAACGGGTAAACGATCACGCGCAGTAAGCGCGAAGAAAAAAGCGATTCTTAGCGCAGCACTGGACACTTTTTCACAATTCGGTTTTCACGGCACAAGACTGGAGCAGATAGCAGAGTTGGCGGGCGTTTCTAAAACCAATCTGTTGTATTACTTCCCGTCGAAAGAGGCACTGTATATTGCGGTCCTGCGGCAAATTCTGGATATCTGGCTGGCACCATTAAAGGCGTTTCGTGAAGATTTCGCCCCGCTGGCGGCGATCAAAGAGTACATTCGTTTGAAACTGGAGGTCTCCCGCGATTATCCGCAGGCTTCGCGCCTGTTCTGTATGGAGATGCTGGCAGGCGCGCCGTTATTAATGGATGAGCTAACGGGCGATTTGAAAACGTTAATTGATGAAAAGTCGGCGCTGATTGCCGGTTGGGTCAAGAGTGGCAAACTCGCACCGATTGACCCGCAGCATCTGATTTTTATGATTTGGGCTTCCACCCAGCATTATGCCGATTTCGCCGCCCAGGTGGAGGCGGTGACAGGCGCTACGTTGCGCGATGAAGTGTTTTTCAATCAAACAGTTGAAAACGTGCAGCGGATTATTATTGAAGGGATTCGACCACGTTAAAGATGCCGGAGGAGGTTGTAACATCCTCCGGCAACTTGTTTAACCGATTGTCATTAAACTGGCGTTACCGCCAGCAGCAGCGGTATTCACACTCAGCGAACGTTCGATATACAGCCGTTCCAGAAGGATATTGCTTTCGCCACGGGCAAAACCCTGCACCGAAACAATTGCGCCATCCCGCGCGGCAACCGCTTCACATAATGCGCGAAGCTGATCCGAATCACCGTGGAAGATCACCGCATCAAACGGTTGAGCGGTAATATTTTCCGCTTTCGCCAGTTGAATACGTTCGCTGACTGCCGATGGCAATGCTTTCACTAACTGACGATGCAGCGCGTCATCCGGCCACAGCACCTGGCTGCCCACTGCCAGCATGGCGGCGAGTTGGGTTAGCGCATCCTGTTCATCATCGGCAATACACAACACGCGCTCACGCGGCAGCAACGTCCAGGTATTACGTTCACCCGTTGGCCCCGGCAGCAACCGCTGTGTTCCTGCCTGTGCCAGCTCGCCATATTGTGTACATAGCGCCTGCAATTCGGTCTGGTTTGCCGCCCATTCCCGTAGTGCATTCAGTGGCTGAATCAATACGGCCTTCAGTTGGGCATCGACAGGGTACTCCGCATCCTGACGTGCGAGCGTCACCGACAGCGCGTTTTCCGGGCGATTCGCCAGCAGACGGTAGAGATAGAGCGGACCGCCTGCCTTCGGACCAGTGCCGGACAATCCTTCGCCGCCGAACGGCTGCACCCCAACCACCGCGCCAACCATATTGCGGTTAACATACAAGTTACCGACATGGGCCGAGCCAGTGACCTGGGCGATGGTTTCATCAATACGTGTATGGACACCGAGCGTCAGGCCATAGCCGGAAGCGTTAATCTGCTCGATCAGTTCCGGTAGTTGATTGCGGTTGTAACGCACCACATGCAGCACCGGACCAAAGATCTCTTTTTGCAATTCGGTGAAGTTTTCCAGTTCGATCAGCGTCGGGGCGACAAAGGTGCCGCTTTGCCATTCGGGGGCATCTTCACTGTTTTCCCGTACAGCCTGGAACACCGGACGGCCTTTGCTGCGCATGGTCTGAATATGACGCTCAATATTGGCTTTCGCTTCGCTATCAATCACCGGCCCGATATCAGTGGTCAGGCGACCCGGATTACCCATCCGGCACTCGGCCATTGCACCGCGCAGCATTTTCAGCGTGTGGTCGGCAATTTCATCTTGCAGGCACAGCACACGCAGCGCCGAACAACGCTGGCCTGCACTGTCGAAGGCCGAGGCCAGCACATCCACGACGACCTGTTCGGTCAGGGCGGAGGAATCGACAATCATCGCGTTCATGCCGCCGGTTTCAGCGATCAGTGGAACAGGGCGGCCCTGAGCATCCAGGCGGCTGGCGATATTGCGTTGCAGTAACGTGGCGACTTCGGTTGAACCGGTAAACATCACCGCGCGTACACGTTCATCACCTGTCAGTTGTGCGCCTACGGTTTCACCCTGACCTGGCAGTAACTGCACCACGCCTGGCGGTACACCCGCTTCCAGCAAAATGGCAATCCCTTGTGCGGCAATCAGCGGCGTTTGTTCTGCCGGTTTTGCCAGTACGCTGTTACCTGCCGCCAGTGCGGCAGCTATTTGCCCTGTGAAAATCGCCAGCGGGAAGTTCCACGGACTGATACAGACCACTGGCCCTAATGGACGATGGGTTTCGTTCGCGAAATCATCACGCACTTGTCCGGCGTAGTAGTGGAGAAAATCGACCGCTTCACGCACTTCGGCGATGGCGTTACTGAAGGTTTTTCCGGCCTCACGCACCAGAATACCGATCAGTTGCTGCATCTGGCTTTCCATTAAAACGGCAGCGCGATGCAAAATCGCCGCGCGTTCAGCCGGAGGGGTCGCAAACCAGATTGGCGCGTTATTAACCGCGCTTTCCAGCGCCTTTTCCACTTCACGCGGTGTGGCTTCACGCACATAGCCCACAATATCTTTCGGTTCCGCCGGGTTGATTACGGGCGACATTTCGCCTGGTGCAACCGGCTGCTCCAGTATTGGCAAGGCCTGCCATTTTTGCAGCGCGCTGTTGAGCAGGGCAGAGGAGAGCGATGCCAGACGGTGTTCGTTGGCGAGATCCAGCCCTGCTGAGTTGTCGCGCCCGTGACCGTAGAGATCGCGCGGCAGGGGAATTTTCGGATGCGGTAATCCTGTTTGCCCTTCTTGCTGTGCCAGTTTTTCTACAGCAGCGACCGGATCGGCAACCAGTTCATCCAGCGGCAAAGAGGTATCGGCAATACGGTTAACAAACGAGGTGTTGGCACCGTTTTCCAGCAGGCGACGTACCAGATACGCCAGCAGCGTTTCATGTGTGCCGACTGGAGCATAAATACGACATGGACGGTTAAGTTTACCGTCGGCGACTTTTCCGGTGACCTGCTCATAGAGTGGCTCTCCCATGCCGTGCAGGCACTGGAACTCATACTGACCCGGATAGTAGTTCTGACCCGCCAGTTGATAAATCGCCGCCAGCGTGTGGGCGTTGTGCGTCGCAAACTGTGGGTAGATTAAATTCGGTACTGCCAGCAGCTTTTTCGCACACGCGAGATAAGAAACGTCGGTATACACCTTGCGGGTATAAACCGGATAGCCTTCAAGGCCATCCATCTGCGCACGCTTGATTTCGCTATCCCAGTACGCGCCTTTCACCAGACGAATCATCAGACGGCGACGGCTACGGGTCGCCAGATCAATCAGATAATCGATCACCAGCGGGCAGCGTTTTTGATAAGCCTGAATAACAAAACCGATGCCGTTCCAGCCTGCCAGTTCTGGCTCGAAACAGAGTTTTTCCAGCAGATCGAGAGAGATCTCCAGACGATCGGCCTCTTCGGCGTCGATGTTAATGCCAATATCGTACTGACGCGCCAGCAAGGTTAATGATTTCAGTCGCGGGTAAAGCTCTTCCATTACCCGATCGTACTGGGCGCGGCTGTAGCGCGGATGCAGCGCCGACAGCTTGATTGAAATGCCCGGCCCTTCATAGATGCCACGACCATTGGAGGCTTTACCAATGGCGTGGATAGCTTGCTGATAGGAAACCATATACGCCTGTGCGTCCGCAGCGGTCAGCGCGGCCTCACCCAGCATATCGTATGAGTAACGGAAACCTTTCTCTTCCAGCTTACGGGCATTGGCTAACGCTTCCGCGATGGTTTCGCCGGTGACGAACTGCTCGCCCATCAGACGCATCGCCATATCCACACCTTTGCGGATCAGTGGCTCACCGCTCTTACCGATAATGCGATTCAGCGAACGGGAGAGGCTGGCTTCGTTATGGGTAGAAACCAGTTTGCCAGTAAAGAGAAGCCCCCAGGTGGCGGCATTAACAAACAGCGACGGGCTACGACCAATATGTGACTGCCAGTTACCGTTGCTGATTTTGTCGCGAATTAACGCGTCCCGGGTGGCTTTGTCGGGAATACGCAACAACGCTTCCGCCAGACACATCAGCGCCACGCCTTCCTGCGATGACAGCGAAAACTCCTGTAATAACCCCTGGACCATGCCGGCACGACCACCGGTATTTTTTTGATTACGCAGTTTATCCGCCAGTTGATACGCCAGTTTATGCGCCTGTTCAGCAACCGGCTGCGGTAAACGCGCTTGTTCCAGCAGCATAGAAACAGCTTCTGTTTCCGGGCGGCGATACGCGGCGGTGATGGCGGCGCGGGAAACCGACTGTGGCAAAATTTGCTCGGCAAAGTCGAGGAATGGCAGGTGTGGTTCATCTGCCGGATTCGGCGCTTCATCGCTCTCATTGGCCGCGCCAGAAAGCAGCGCAGGCAGCTCCGGCAAGGTATCGCTGTTTTCCAGCTGTTCAAGATAAGAAAAAATTGCCTGCTTAATTAACCAGTGCGGTGTGCGATCGATACGTGTCGCGGCAGACTTAATGCGCTCACGCGTCGCGTCGTCCAGCTTAACCCCCATGGTGGTGGTTCCCATGCCATTACTCCTGTTGTTCTGAAAGGTGCAACTTAACGTTATCCTGAAATATCCATTATGTTGCAACTTTGTGCAACCATGTTAATTGTGACATGCGTAGCAAGCTTAAAAATGAATGAAATGTTAATAAAAGAAATCGATATGACAGGGATTAAAAAAATAAAGCAGACTTTTTCTCTGCGGCAGTTAACATTTTTGAAAGGTGCAACCGCAAAAAATGTGAGGAAGTGCAACCTGATGAAAAATAGTATCGCTGGGTAATAAAAATTGATGTAAATGATGTGTTAAATCGATTGTGAATAACCAGCACTTCCGGCAGGATACGGTCGCCCTGGTAAAACATAAACTCTGTTACCCCGTTCCGGTGGCAGATATAACGGCAAGTTTCGACATTGCCGATAATAATTTTTTGGAGACTTTAGATGGCTATTAGCACACCGATGTTGGTGACATTTTGTGTCTATATTTTTGGCATGATATTGATTGGGTTTATCGCCTGGCGATCAACCAAAAACTTTGACGACTATATTCTGGGCGGTCGCAGTCTTGGGCCATTCGTGACGGCCTTATCGGCAGGCGCGTCGGACATGAGCGGCTGGTTATTAATGGGGTTGCCGGGTGCAGTCTTTCTTTCCGGGATTTCGGAAAGCTGGATCGCCATCGGCCTGACGCTAGGCGCATGGATTAACTGGAAGCTGGTGGCCGGGCGGTTACGTGTTCACACCGAATACAATAATAATGCTTTAACTCTGCCGGATTATTTTACCGGGCGCTTTGAAGATAAAAGCCGTATTTTGCGCATTATCTCCGCGCTGGTTATTTTGTTGTTCTTCACTATTTATTGTGCCTCGGGCATTGTGGCTGGCGCACGTCTGTTTGAAAGCACCTTCGGCATGAGCTACGAAACCGCACTCTGGGCGGGCGCGGCGGCGACCATCCTTTATACCTTTATTGGCGGTTTCCTTGCGGTGAGCTGGACCGATACCGTACAGGCCAGCCTGATGATTTTTGCTCTGATCCTGACGCCGGTTATCGTGATTATTAGCGTCGGCGGGTTTGGCGATTCACTGGAAGTGATTAAACAAAAGAGCATTGAAAACGTTGATATGCTCAAAGGACTGAACTTTGTTGCCATTATCTCGCTGATGGGCTGGGGACTGGGTTACTTCGGACAGCCGCACATCCTGGCGCGTTTTATGGCGGCGGATTCTCACCATAGCATTGTTCATGCGCGTCGTATCAGTATGACCTGGATGATCCTCTGCCTGGCAGGGGCGGTGGCTGTCGGCTTCTTTGGTATTGCTTACTTTAATGAGCACCCGGCGGTAGCAGGCGCGGTAAACCAGAACGCCGAGCGCGTGTTTATCGAACTGGCGCAAATTCTGTTTAACCCGTGGATTGCCGGGATCCTGCTGTCGGCGATTCTGGCGGCGGTGATGTCAACCTTAAGTTGCCAGTTGCTGGTATGTTCCAGTGCGATTACCGAAGATTTATACAAAGCGTTTCTGCGTAAACATGCCAGCCAGAAAGAGCTGGTGTGGGTAGGGCGTGTGATGGTGCTGGTAGTCGCGCTGGTGGCGATTGCGCTGGCGGCAAACCCGGAAAACCGCGTGCTGGGCTTAGTGAGCTACGCGTGGGCAGGCTTTGGCGCGGCGTTTGGTCCGGTGGTGCTATTCTCGGTGATGTGGTCACGCATGACGCGTAACGGTGCGCTGGCGGGGATGATCATCGGTGCGCTGACGGTTATCGTCTGGAAACAGTTCGGCTGGCTGGGTCTGTACGAAATTATTCCGGGCTTTATCTTTGGCAGCATTGGGATTGTAGTGTTTAGTTTGCTGGGTAAAGCGCCGTCAGCGGCGATGCAAAAACGCTTTGCCGAGGCCGATGCGCACTATCATTCGGCGCCGCCATCACGGTTGCAGGAAGGGTAAGTGGACTTAGCCAGCGCGGCTGAAATTTTAATAAGGAACCATTGTTTGGCTTCAGCAGCGGGTTGCGCTCCCTTAATGTGCCTCGCTATATAAATTGAATGGTGCAGGGAGCGCGCAGGGGGCGGCCAATCGCCGCCACCCCCTGCACCCCCGGGCTCTGGCGAACAAAATCGCCGCTGCGCGGTACCTTCAGCTTATCCCCTTCGGCTACCGGGTCGGGCGCGAGGTAACGTCCTTGTAAGACGCGCCCTCAGCCCACATCCATGTGGGCTGCCCCGGCCTTCGGGGAACGCTTCAGCGATTTTGACGCCACCAACACCCGCGCTGTTCTTATGTTCCGGGCAAAAAGTTAGATTTAATAATCGAGGATGGACGAAATTGCTTGATACACCCGCTTATCAGTTTTAAATGGAAGTTCTGATGTATTGAGTCAGGACGGTTTTGTCGGCTGGATACGGCGTATACGCGGCATCCGGCAAGAACAGATGGTTCTTTGCAAACAATCCCATCTTTCTACCCTGGAATAATCGTTTATATCCCCTGGCATTATCTCTCTTTGTTTACATTCCAATATCATTTTATAAACTTTCTGCTTGTCTTTTTCTCCGTCGTAATGATAATCGCTATCACTGTGATTTACTTTTCTTTGCATAGATTGACTCAGAAAAACGTTTAAGGGTGGTTGGCATGTTTGTTCCGTTTCTCATTATGTTGCGCGAAGGACTTGAAGCCGCGCTGATTGTCAGCCTGATTGCCAGCTATCTTAAGCGTACCCAGCGAGGTCGATGGATTGGTGTGATGTGGATTGGCGTGTTGCTCGCCGCTGCGTTGTGCCTGGGTTTGGGTATATTCATTAATGAAACCACCGGCGAATTTCCGCAAAAAGAACAGGAACTGTTTGAAGGGATTGTGGCGGTGATCGCCGTGGTGATCCTCACCTGGATGGTTTTCTGGATGCGCAAAGTGTCGCGCAACGTCAAAGTGCAACTGGAGCAGGCGGTCGATAGCGCATTGCAGCGTGGGAATCATCATGGCTGGGCGCTGGTGATGATGGTCTTTTTTGCCGTTGCAAGAGAAGGGCTGGAGTCAGTCTTTTTCCTGCTGGCGGCATTTCAGCAAGATGTCGGGATCTGGCCGCCGCTCGGCGCAATGCTCGGTCTTGCCACTGCCGTGGTGCTCGGTTTCCTGCTTTACTGGGGCGGTATTCGCCTCAATCTTGGCGCATTTTTCAAATGGACCAGCCTGTTTATTCTCTTCGTCGCCGCAGGGCTGGCAGCAGGTGCGATTCGTGCATTTCATGAAGCCGGATTGTGGAACCACTTTCAGGAAATCGCCTTCGATATGAGCGCTGTGCTCTCAACTCACTCGCTGTTCGGCACGCTGATGGAAGGTATTTTTGGTTATCAGGAAGCCCCGAGCGTCAGCGAAGTGGCCGTCTGGTTTATCTATCTTATCCCGGCGCTGGTGGCGTTTGCGCTGCCACCACGTGCAGGGGCGACAGCGTCTCGCTCCGCGTAACGAATACGACGCAAACTCTTGCTTAGTTACAACATACTTTAAAGGGATAGTCTCGTCATGACCATTAACTTCCGCCGTAGCGCACTGCAACTGAGCGTGGCTACGCTGTTCTCTTCTGCTTTTATGGCTAACGCTGCTGATGTTCCGCAGGTCAAAGTGACCGTGACGGATAAGCAGTGCGAACCGATGACCATTACGGTTAATGCCGGTAAAACGCAATTCATCATTCAGAACCACAGCCAGAAGGCGCTGGAGTGGGAGATCCTCAAAGGCGTTATGGTGGTAGAAGAGCGTGAAAATATCGCCCCTGGTTTTAGCCAGAAAATGACGGCGAATTTACAGCCTGGCGAATACGATATGACGTGCGGTCTGCTGACTAATCCGAAAGGGAAGTTGATCGTTAAAGGTGAGGCAACGGCGGATGCGGCGCAAAGTGATGCGCTGTTAAGTCTTGGCGGTGCAATTACCGCATATAAAGCGTATGTCATGACGGAAACCACGCAGCTGGTGACCGACACCAAAGCCTTTACCGACGCTATTAAAGCAGGCGATATCGAAAAAGCGAAAGCGCTGTATGCGCCGACGCGCCAGCACTATGAGCGCATTGAACCGATTGCTGAACTGTTCTCCGATCTGGATGGCAGCATTGACGCCCGTGAAGATGATTACGAGCAAAAAGCCGCCGATCCGAAATTCACCGGTTTCCACCGTCTGGAAAAAGCCCTGTTTGGCGACAACACCACCAAAGGAATGGATAAGTACGCCGACCAGCTTTATACCGATGTGGTCGATTTGCAAAAACGCATCAGTGAACTGGCTTTCCCACCATCAAAAGTGGTCGGCGGCGCAGCCGGACTAATTGAGGAAGTGGCAGCCAGCAAAATCAGCGGTGAAGAAGATCGCTACAGCCACACCGATCTGTGGGATTTCCAGGCCAACGTTGAAGGTTCGCAGAAAATTGTTGATCTGCTGCGTCCACAACTGCAAAAAGCCAATCCGGAACTGTTGGCAAAAGTTGATGCTAACTTCAAAAAGGTCGATACCATTCTGGCGAAGTACCGTACTAAAGACGGTTTTGAAACCTACGACAAACTGACCGATGCTGACCGTAACGCGCTGAAAGGGCCGATTACTGCACTGGCGGAAGATCTGGCGCAACTTCGTGGTGTGCTGGGACTGGATTAATCGTTATGCAGTATGAAAATGAAAACGGCGTGAATGAACCGTCACGCCGACGTTTACTGAAAGGGATTGGCGCGCTGGCGCTGGCGGGAAGTTGTCCGGTCGCTCATGCACAAAAACCACAAAGTGCGCCGGGTACGCTTTCACCGGATGCGCGGAACGAAGCGCAGCCTTTTTATGGCGAGCATCAGGCGGGTATTCTGACACCGCAGCAGGCTGCAATGATGCTGGTAGCGTTTGATGTGCTTGCCAGCGATAAAGCCGATCTTGGGCGATTGTTTCGCTTGTTGACTCAGCGGTTTGCTTTTCTGACTCAGGGCGGAACGGCACCTGAAACGCCAAATCCGCGCCTGCCGCCACTCGATTCCGGCATTCTTGGTGGCTACATTGCGCCTGATAACCTCACCATTACACTATCTGTGGGCCACTCGTTGTTTGATGAGCGGTTTGGCCTTGCACCGCAGATGCCGAAAAAGTTGCAGAAGATGACGCGTTTCCCTAACGACTCGCTTGATGCAGCGTTATGTCATGGTGATGTGTTGCTCCAGATATGCGCCAACACTCAGGATACGGTGATCCATGCGCTGCGCGATATCATCAAACACACGCCAGATTTACTGAGCGTGCGCTGGAAGCGGGAAGGATTTATTTCCGACCACGCCGCTCGCAGTAAAGGTAAAGAGACGCCGATTAATTTGCTGGGTTTCAAAGACGGCACTGCTAATCCCGACAGCCAGAATGCGAAGCTGATGCAAAACGTGGTGTGGGTAACGGCAGATCAGCAGGAGCCTGCGTGGACTATTGGCGGCAGCTACCAGGCCGTGCGCTTGATTCAGTTTCGCGTGGAGTTCTGGGATCGCACGCCACTAAAAGAGCAGCAGACGATTTTCGGTCGTGACAAACAAACAGGTGCACCGCTGGGAATGCAACACGAGCATGATGTGCCCGATTACGCCAGCGATCCGGAAGGGAAGGTGATTGCGCTGGATAGCCATATTCGGCTGGCGAATCCCCGCACGCCGGAGAGTGAGTCCAGCCTGATGTTGCGTCGCGGCTACAGTTATTCGTTGGGTGTCACCAATTCCGGGCAACTGGATATGGGACTACTGTTTGTCTGTTACCAACACGATCTGGAACAGGGGTTCCTGACTGTACAAAAAAGGCTGAACGGCGAGGCGCTTGAAGAGTATGTCAAACCCATCGGCGGTGGTTATTTCTTTGCGCTGCCAGGTGTTAAGGATGAGAACGATTACCTGGGAAGGGCGCTGTTGCGGGTTTAATGTTTTTAGGCGGATAAGGCGTTCGTGCGCTGATGCCGGATGCGACGCTTGCGCATCTTATCATGCCTACAATCGGTACCGGATCGGTAGGCTGGATAAGGCGCGTCAGCGCCGCATCCGGCATTTGTGCTCCGGTGCCTGATGTGACGCTTATGCGTCTTCTCATGTCTGGTGGCATGCTCCCTAACCGTGAGCAGGAGCACACATAATTCGATCCAAATTGCTCGCCTCTGTCATCACACTGTCATCTTTGCAATACAAGCTAATGTCACTAAAATGGTTGTTTGAAGTTAAATATAAGTAAATATATTGTTGCAATGAATGCGAGATCTGTTGTACTTATTATGTAACAGCGGTAGTTCCCGGCAGTGATAGTCAGTCACTATGGAGATCGCGGATGGTAACGTCCTGTACTGGACATGTTTTTGACAATCAACGCTCCACCAAACGCGGAGACTTCTCCTCCGGTAGTCACTTCGTCACTCTGTATTTTTACCCACTTCCATTCTTTGTTCGTGTTACTGACGCCGAAAACGGTGTGCGTAGCCGTTTTTTGGCATTTTCTCCAAAAGCAAACTATGGCTTACAAGGAAGCCAACCCTCTGATGTTCGTGCGCATAATCGCGCTGCCAACGGCGCGTGTGATGAATACAAACAACTCAAGGTGCTCTCCATGGGAAGACAAAAAGCAGTGATCAAAGCTCGTCGCGAGGCAAAACGTGTGCTGAGACGGGATTCGCGCAGCCATAAACAGCGTGAAGAAGAATCGGTCACATCGCTTGTGCAGATGAGCGGCGTAGAAGCCATTGGTATGGCCCGCGATAGTCGCGATACCTCGCCCATCCTCGCGCGAAATGAAGCGCAATTGCACTATCTGAAGGCTATTGAGAGTAAGCAGCTGATATTCGCCACGGGCGAAGCCGGGTGCGGAAAAACCTGGATCAGTGCGGCAAAAGCGGCAGAGGCCCTGATACATAAGGATGTCGACAGGATTATCGTCACCCGTCCAGTATTGCAAGCCGATGAGGATCTTGGCTTCTTACCTGGAGATATCGCAGAAAAGTTTGCTCCTTATTTTCGCCCGGTCTACGACGTGCTGCTGCGGCGCTTAGGAGCTTCCTTTATGCAGTATTGCCTGCGACCGGAAATAGGGAAGGTGGAAATCGCGCCGTTCGCCTATATGCGTGGACGTACCTTTGAAAATGCGGTCGTCATTCTTGACGAGGCGCAGAATGTGACTGCCGCGCAAATGAAAATGTTTTTAACCCGCCTCGGGGAAAATGTGACGGTTATTGTCAACGGTGATATCACGCAATGCGATTTACCTCGCGGCGCGCGCTCCGGATTAAGTGACGCGCTGGAACGTTTCGAAGAAGATGAAATGGTCGGGATCGTCCGATTCGGTAAAGAGGATTGCGTACGTTCGGCACTTTGCCAACGTACGCTACATGCATACAGTTAAGCGTATTATTGGTGCAGAGCCCGGGCGTACCGGGCTCCATTTTGAGGGGGTTATGTCCGGACTAGCGCTTTTTCTGACACCACCATTTTTATTTGCCCATGGTTAGTGAAGTGTACGCTCATCCTGTGGTTTTTTTGCAGTTGCTGATAGAGCTCATAAGGTATTGCTAAGCTCTCTGCATATTCTTGCGGCGTGTATTGGTATGCTGCATGGTGCTGCTGTTTTTGATAACGCAGCTTATTGTACAGCGCCCAGATAATTAACACGACGGCATTCGCCACCGCGAGTAAAAAATAGAAATGAAGTCTGCTTCGGGCATCGCTTTGCCAGTAATGATCCGACAGCAGATCCATGGCGAATAAGAATATAAACAAAGCAAATAACGCCCACAGGATAGTCGTAGCTACATAATCAACCAATAAATGTACTGGCGATTGTCGGGTCGTAATAATTAAATTGTTCATATTAACCTCTCAGAATACCACGATCTGGGCTTATCCAACGGGCGCGTTGCTTTTTATGCATCAACATGACTCGTGTAAATGAAACCAACGTCGTTGCAAGACTCAGTACCCAGAAAATAACTGGGAACCAGATAATCCAGAGAAGCGATGAAGCAAGATTATGCTCATAGCGATTCTCAATTACCAGGCTGACAATAAATTGCACTAAACATAACGCACATAATAATATTCCTGCAGTATGTGTCTCGGCGATATGTGTCAATTCAATATTTAACGGTACACCTGCAAGCTGGACCACGTAAATAATGAAACCAACAAGACAGGTAAAGGCCCATATTGTCGTCAGGCAATATTCAAAAAACAGCGGCCACATTCGTACGTTTTCTTTACGCCATAATCTGGTCATATTTTTGAGGAATACTTCTGCACCACCCTGGGCCCAGCGCAGGCGTTGTTTCCATAGCCCTTTTAATGTTTCCGGCATTAATATCCAGCACAGCGCCCGTGGCTCGTAAAAAATTGTCCACTGATTCAACTGCAGCTTCCAGCTAATATCAATATCTTCGGTGATCATATCGTCACTCCAGTAACCCACTTCAGCCAGGGCACTGCGACGAAATGCAGCGATAACGCCGGAAACAGTAAATACGTTTCCATAGATACGCTGGGTGCGCTTGATCAAACCAATAATTGAGGAAAACTCGCCAACCTGAATTTTACCTATCAGAGTTGAACGTGTACGTATGCGAGGATTACCGGTTACAGCACCCACGCGAGGATTGTATAACATTGGTTCAACAATATACGCCGCCGCATCGCGATCTAATAACGCGTCGCCATCGATACACACCAGATATTCGCTTTTCGCCGCGGCTGCTCCGGTTTTAAGCGCAATGGCTTTCCCCTGGTTTTGCGCCAGATGAATGACTCGCAGACGGGGAATTTCCGCAGCCAGTTGATCCAGGATCGCACGGGTTTTGTCTGTTGAACCGTCATTTACAGCAATAACTTCAATGTTCTCATAACGCTGTGCCAGAGCTGCGTGTATGGTTTCCTCAACGTTTTTCTCCTCATTAAAACAGGGAATGATAATGGAGATAGACGGATTATCTTTCAGCTGTGGAGCTGGTGCGTTTTCTCCCCACGGCCAATGGCGTTCACGATAGGCCCAGAAATAAACTCCGCCAACAATCCACAGAATGGACATAAAAAATGGCCAGAAGAAAACGAACCTCATCATCAATTCGCCAGAATGAAAGTACGCTACACATAGGGGTATGCATAACACCAGATATAATATAAAAAACGATACGATACGATTAATCATTTTTCGGATACCAGGCTGTGGAAAACTCAGTACGAATAACGTCTATTTCAGGTTTGTTATGCAGGAAGTTATCGGGATAATAACCATAATTTTTCACTCCATTCAGTTGGAAAAGGCTCATCCAGTGAGCAAGTTTTTGCGAAGAAATAGCCTGATGCTGACCGTTGTTCTGCCAGTTTTGTGCCTGTAATTCTAAAATAGATTTATCTTTTGCTTGAGGGATGCTTTTAATCTGATTGACCAGTTGTATTAACCATTGATCAGCAGATTTCTCATCAACTCCTTCCATATAGGGCATTGCCATGATTGCCGTCCAGTCATAGCTTTGTAGAAAATCGGCATAGTTTTGGGCAAACCATGCTTCACTTTCTGGCTGCATAACGGGGAGGGCAAAAATATTTCGCGCAGTCTTAATTTGTGGGCCGCGAACAGCCTTGACTTTGGCACTTAGCGCTAATGTGAAGTCTGTTAAGGCCTTGCGTTTAAATTGCGTCCAGCGTTTAAATTGCTCAGGATCCTCGCGGATTTCACGAATACTCGTCGCAAATCCTGCTTTCTTATAAGCAGCTATTGCTGGAGCACTGGCATCTTCGTAATCTGACAACACGGCATCGTCATGAAACAAAATGCCATCAAAAGACGCATGACCTGCAAGATCCTCATAAAGGGTACTAATTTGTTCACGTACCCGGTCATCGAAAAGGGAGAGACGACGGTATTGCGCTGGATGAATTTGTGATGCTTGCTTATCAAATGGCAAATATTCCACCCGGGGTAATGCGGGATCTAAATCCCAACTCAATACCGGCATCCAGGCGTAAACGGCCACTCCGGCACGAGTCTTTAATTGCCATGCAACACGATTAAACAAATCCGCTTTCATGGGTAACAGGCGATTAGGAAACCAGACCTCTTTAACCAGACCATCACCTGTTGGGTCGGCGAAAGCCTGCAAATACACACTGGAAATTTGCATATCTTTCACCCGCTGAATCAACACATCCAGATTTCGCTCCAGCTGTTGGCGGTCAGCATCATAAACATAATCGAGATCGATATGCATAACTCGCTCCGGTGATGTTTCCTGCACACCAATGATTTGCTGAGCAAACTCTTTAAGTGATGGATTATTGGCGATTAATACGCGCGGAATAGAATCTAACTGGGAAGTATTTCCCAGTCCGGACTCCAGAGTGAAGAACATGTCATAACCCAGTTTTTTTAATTCCTCAATCGCAATACCGTTTGCTGCACCATAGGGCCAGACAAAAACCTGGGCATTTACGCCAGCATTTGCTTTCAACTTTTCGGTCATTTTTACGGCATCCTGACGAATGCGGTTGCGATATTCCGCTTCGGTTTCGTATCGCTCATTATTTGAAAAATACATGCGATTAACAAAAGCGGGTAATTTGCTGCCAGTGGGATTAGCCTCAATGCCGTAGTGAAAATTCCAGGTATGCGAGGCTATCTCAACCAACTTCGAACGTCCTATTTCACGCACTTGTTGCCAGGTGGCAAAATAGTCTCTGTCTACCATTTCATCGCCAAATTTCACTTGTTGATTCATCGGCGTGTCTATCCAACTGCCAACCGGTGCCCATAATGCGGGCCACTGGAATGCTTGCAGAATAGGGAATACACGGCTGTAAAAACTCTGAAATCCATCATCAAAGGAGAGTAAAACCGCTTTATTAGGTAGCGGTTTTCCCCCACGGTGAGCTTCCCGAATTTGGTCAACGCTGACGGGGTGATAGCCATTTTCGCGAAGCCATGCAAATTGTTCACGAAGCGCAGAAGTTCGCACTGACATAAAACGCTGATCAGCAGTATCGTCTTCAACATTATGCCAGGAGATGGCTACAAAGTTATTTTGTGGCCACGGATGTTCTGCCTTTAAAGATTCTCGACTTTGTGGTGGCGTAAACTCATTGTTTTGATGATTAAAACATGCAGAAAGCATAGCAATGCTAATCAACAAAAACAGATATCTTATTCCTTTGCGTAACATAATGATCCTTAAAATTTGAATGTCATATCAAATTCAACATATAAATTATGCTCTCTGTTGCCGTCATAAGGCCGCTTTTCCCAACGTACCGTTGCACCGGCATCTATTACGTCATTCCACGCAACGCGTTGCCCATACCCCAGTTGTGTAACTAGATCGGTACCATAATTTTTTTGCCATGAGGTACCAGCGCCTGCGCTAAATATTTGTTGCCAGCTATTCTCGTATTTACGCCACAATAAATGGCTTGCCTCCAGAGCCGGAACAATATCGAGCGTTTTTTCCGGGTTAAAATAGGGGGTATCTTTTTTTGTATTCTGGCCGTAATAAATTGTGGGCTGAAAATCAATAATCAGTCGGGATGAAGACCACATCCGTTCACTACCATTGATAAATACTTCGTGACGTTGGTTTCCATCGGAAAAATCAGTAAATGCCCATGAACTGCTGTATTGACGGCGCTCATTCTGATACCAGCGTAAATATGCCTGAGCACTGTTGCCGGTTATGCCATTTTTCATTGCCCGTAGGGGGACTCGATGAGAGATGCGTTCCAGTTCAGCACCAAGTCGCCAGTTGTCGTTAAAATCGTACCAGCCAGATAAACGTGCACCGGGTTTATGTTCGCCATTAAAATAACGTCCGGCAAATTCTGCTTCCAGCCAGATGTCGCGCGAACGCCATTCGAGGCCAGTTAACCAGTCACGAACAATCCCTTTCCCCTCGCTGAATTGACCATCAGCATAGCCAAAACCAGCAAAAGCACGCCAGTTTTCATTCAGCGGTGGTGAGTACACAACGCTGGTAAAATTCACATCATGTTTGCCATTATCCGGACCTTCGGAATCCAATCCAGAAGAACCTGAAATACGTAGTTCAGCCATGTCATGTACTTCAAGCGCACGCTGTATACGTTTTACCGCGGGGGCTTCAGGATTGCGGGTGACCACATCCTCAGTTAATACTTTCGCCTGTTTCCACTCCTGCAATGTTAATGCATTCCAGGCCTGTTCAACCTCCAGCAGTATATTTCTTGGCTCAAGTAGTTCGGCTTTTTTTAATTCTGTTTCTGCAGCACGAGGTAAACCACGAGCCTGTAATACGCTGGCGTAGTCGATGCGTAATCCCTGATTACCCGGTGCGTTATTGCTCATATTTCGGGTTATTGCTTCAGCTTGTGGTAAATCATTACCGTATTGCGCAGCCGCTGAAAGGAATGAATAACCCTGTAGCCACTTGTCATTAGGTATCGTTACAGGAGAACCCATAATCCGACGGTATGGAGATGCTGTAGTAATGGTGTGATCAGTGAGCATTAACACCCCACTATAATTCTCACTTTCCAGATGGCTGTAAAAGAGATCTGCACGCTCTTCTTCGGATAATTCAATATCTGGTTGTGCCTGGTGATAGAACAGTTGGGTCATCATCGCTTGTGCTTTTCCCGGTTGACGATCGTGCAGATAAGCGGAAGCCACCCAATACTGTGCCCAGGGGGGAACAGATTGTCCTGTATCTTTTAAACGCTGATAGTGAGAAATAACATCTTTGTAGCGTTCGCGGGTTAACAATGCGCCAAGATGGTCAACCTGAATACGCTGGTATTGTGCAATTCGGTCTGGGTTGTTTTGCCACAGAATATCTAATGCGGTGTATTGGGCGAGGGCGCGATCGGCAATGGCATAGCGTTCACTTTCACTGCGCGTAGGCATAAATGACAGTCTGACCAATTCGGCATGAATATCAGCGCGGATATCCGGCGTTAAATTGGCATCGTCAATGGCGGCAGAAAGCTGATTATTACGTAATGCCTGTACGTATTCTTCCGTATATTGCGTAGAGGAATTTTCAGGTAATGATTCTGTCATTGCCCGTAATTCATCTTGATGACGACCTGCCAGTTTATAGATATAGGCTTCTGCGAGTAAATTGGCTTTGTCAGGTGTACCGGACTTAATCTGCTGAAGTTTAACCAGTGCAGTGTCATAGTGACCCGCATCTGCCAGGGTTAAAATTTGTCCCCGTTGATAATCTTTATTTTGCGGATCCAGAGCGAGAGTCTTTTGCCACAGTGTCAGTGAGTTTTGCCATTGCTGCGTGTTACGATAAGCGATGGCAGTCGCCGCATAAGCGCGCGCGGGTAATTGCTGGTGACGGTAGCGGTTGTAAACGGTCATAACCTGTTTATCTTGTCCCGCCCATAAGGCAATCTGTAGCCAGTCAGCAATCTGGTTATTACTGAGTACAGACTCTTGTTCAAACCATGTCAAAGCTGGCTGAGTATTACCCTTGCGAGCTTCAATAATCAATGCATCATAGGCGTTATTAACGGCACTATTCGCAACGGGACTCGACGCTAAAAATGCAGCGGTAAGAAAATTCAAAACCAATTTGGTTTTTGGGCACCTTTTTTTACTACTTGAATACATCCTGTATTGCTCCATGTATTGCAAAAAATACTCTCTTCGCGAACTTCCAGTTAGCTGAAAAGAAAAGATTTATTCACATCAAAGCCCGTAATTAAAAGCGGAATAAAGACGTGAATTGTTGATAGTGAGAAGAAGAAATGGTGAGCTGAGTGTTCATATCAAATCCTTTACCTGCCTCGAAAATCCATCCCAAAAGGGAAGAACTACGGGGATGCTGCATAATTCCCTATGCGTCTTTCAAAGTAATCCAAGATTAAAATAATTAAATCAGTAAATTCCGAATGGTGATTTCGGATTTTTCGAAAACCCTGATGCAATGCGGTGTTGCAGCATTATTTTATGTAATGATTACTCTTGGTAACTATATGAATTATTGTTTTATGGGGGTGGGCTTATAATGATTTATGAGTATTTACAGCATTTTGCAGTAGTGAACCTGTAAAATGTTAAGGCGGTGATTGTTTATCTGTGTAATTATGCTCGTTAGTGGCTATTATATTTAAATATTCATATTGACAACGGTGTATTTATTATATCTATTAATAGTGTAAAGGGAGTTTACAACCTTCAGGTTGGAGTGGTTTTATGATGAAGGACTATTTTGGAATTGGTAGTACGGTATTTGTGAGTTTGTTGTTCGGGCTTGCATTTATTTTGGTGAATAGTTGGTTTCATCAGCCAATCGTTAAGGAGGCTATTCCGCAATCGACATATTTGATGGTTATGATTGCTCTGTTTGTTATTTATACAATAGCATTCATTTTTATGCAGTTGTATTTCATTTATGATCGTAGGCAATTTTCTAACTGTATACTTGGTTTAGCTTTTCTTGGTTGTCTTATTTATTTTATTAAAACTGTCATTATCATTCAGCAACCTATTGATGGCCGTCTGACTAGAAGTGTCATTCAAAATGATACTGCTATTTATTATTTCTTTAGGCAGGTAACTTTATGTTTGCTGATTTATATGGCGATGGTAATTAAAATCTTTGAACAGAATGAGTTGTGTAAAGAATGGCATAAAAAATTTAGTTTTTACATCAGTATAATTTTTATAATTGGCCTGCCTATCATTGCTTATGTATTTAGTAGTCAATGTGAGGACTACAGTTTAAATATTGCTGAGTTAACAAATGAAAATGGCCGAGTTGTGTGGAAAACGTCTTATGTTTTTGTGCTAATATCTATGTGGTTAATCTTGCTTACGGTTAATTTATATTTCAATCGTTTGCGTAGTGATATCTGGAATGGGGTGTCGGTGATTGCTTTTTGTGCTGTGCTATATAATACCTCTCTTTTATTTATGGGAAAGTATAGCGTATCCATTTGGTATATTAGTCGAACTATTGAAGTGTTCAGCAAGTTAACGGTTATGGCGATATTTATGTGCCATGTATTCAGTGCGTTACGCGTGATAAAGGATATTGCACATCGCGATCCATTAACCAATATTTTTAATAGAAATCATTTTTTCAACGAACTGAAACATCAATCAGCATTAGCACAAAAAAAACCTTATTGCGTCATGATTATGGATATTGACCACTTCAAAAAAGTCAATGACACCTGGGGGCATCCGGTTGGCGATCAAGTGATTAAAACAGTGGTGAAAATCATCGGGAAAAGTATACGGCCAAACGATCTTTTAGCACGCGTTGGCGGAGAAGAGTTTGGTGTCATGCTGACGGAGATCGATCATGAAAATGCGGAAGCCTTAGCTGAAAGGATTCGGGCAAATGTTGAGCGTTTGACGGGTGATAATCCTGAATATGCAATCCCGCAAAAAGTGACGATTAGCATTGGTGCCGTGGTGGTGCATGGAAATACGTTAAAACCGAATGAGATTTATCGGCTGGCTGATAATGCGCTTTATAATGCGAAAGAGGCTGGGCGTAATAAGGTTGTTATGACGGAGGCTGAAAATCTTATGAACTGGAAGGATGATGATTAATTCTGTCGCCAGTTGTCGAACCGCTGGTCGGGGCTTCTCATCCCCCCGGCATGTGCAACATACGAAAAAAAAAGCCCGTACTTTCGTACGAGCTCTTCTTTAAATATGGCGGTGAGGGGGGGATTGACTCGCTTCGCTCGCCCTGCGGGCAGCCCGCTCACTGCGTTCACGGTCTGTCCAACTGGCAGTCGCCAGTTGTCGAACCCCGGTCGGGGCTTCTCATCCCCCCGGCATGTGCAACATACGAAAAAAAAGCCCGTACTTTCGTACGAGCTCTTCTTTAAATATGGCGGTGAGGGGGGGATTCGAACCCCCGATACGTTGCCGTATACACACTTTCCAGGCGTGCTCCTTCAGCCACTCGGACACCTCACCAAATTGTCGTTCCTGTCTTGCTGGAACGGGCGCTAATTTAGGGAAATCATGACCTGAGGTCAACAAACTTTTTTAAAAAATCGCGCGTTTATTCAAACTTCAATCAATGTGCAGTTTTAATAAGCGAAATCTGCTTTTTTTGCCACCGACCACGGATTTGTTATGCTGGTGGCCTTTGTAGATCATAACGATAAGTGCGAATAAATTTCGCACAACGCTTTTCGGGAGTCAGTATGGATATCATCTTTTATCACCCAACGTTCGATACCCAATGGTGGATTGAGGCACTGCGCAAAGCTATTCCTCAGGCAAGAGTCAGAGCATGGAAAAGCGGAGATAATGACTCTGCTGATTATGCTTTAGTCTGGCATCCTCCTGTTGAAATGCTGGCAGGGCGCGATCTTAAAGCGGTGTTCGCACTCGGGGCCGGTGTTGATTCTATTTTGAGCAAGCTACAGGCACACCCTGAAATGCTGAACCCTTCTGTTCCACTTTTTCGCCTGGAAGATACCGGTATGGGCGAGCAAATGCAGGAATATGCTGTCAGTCAGGTGCTGCATTGGTTTCGACGTTTTGACGATTATCGCATCCAGCAAAATAGTTCGCATTGGCAACCGCTGCCTGAATATCATCGGGAAGATTTTACCATCGGCATTTTGGGCGCAGGCGTACTGGGCAGTAAAGTTGCTCAGAGTCTGCAAACCTGGCGCTTTCCGCTGCGTTGCTGGAGTCGAACCCGTAAATCGTGGCCTGGCGTGCAAAGCTTTGCCGGACGGGAAGAACTGTCTGCATTTCTGAGCCAATGTCGGGTATTGATTAATTTGTTACCGAATACCCCTGAAACCGTCGGCATTATTAATCAACAATTACTCGAAAAATTACCGGATGGCGCGTATCTCCTCAACCTGGCGCGTGGTGTTCATGTTGTGGAAGATGACCTGCTCGCGGCGCTGGATAGCGGCAAAGTTAAAGGCGCAATGTTGGATGTTTTTAATCGTGAACCCTTACCGCCTGAAAGTCCGCTCTGGCAACATCCACGCGTGACGATAACACCACATGTCGCCGCGATTACCCGTCCCGCTGAAGCTGTGGAGTACATTTCTCGCACCATTGCCCAGCTCGAAAAAGGGGAGAGGGTCTGCGGGCAAGTCGACCGCGCACGCGGCTACTAATAAAGCATCAGGATTCCTGCTATCCTTGGCGGGAATTGAATACAGGAGAGAGTTATGTATCCCGTCGACCTTCATATGCATACCGTTGCCAGCACACATGCATATAGCACATTAAGTGATTACATTGCCCAGGCCAAACAAAAGGGCATTAAACTTTTTGCGATCACCGATCATGGCCCGGATATGGAAGATGCGCCGCATCACTGGCACTTCATTAACATGCGTATCTGGCCGCGAGTGGTTGATGGGGTAGGGATCCTGCGCGGCATCGAAGCTAACATTAAAAATGTTGATGGTGAAATTGACTGCAGCGGTAAAATGTTTGACTCGCTGGATCTAATTATTGCCGGTTTTCATGAGCCGGTTTTTGCGCCACATGACAAAGCGACCAATACACAAGCGATGATCGCCACTATCGCCAGCGGCAATGTGCATATAATAAGCCATCCCGGAAATCCCAAATATGAAATAGATGTGAAAGCCGTTGCTGAAGCAGCCGCGAAACATCAGGTGGCGCTGGAAATCAATAATTCCTCATTTTTACACTCACGTAAGGGCAGTGAAGACAACTGTCGTGAGGTAGCCGCAGCGGTACGTGATGCTGGAGGTTGGGTGGCATTAGGCTCGGATTCTCACACCGCGTTTACCATGGGGGAATTTGAAGAGTGTCTTAAAATCCTCGACGCGGTAGATTTTCCGCCAGAGCGCATTTTGAATGTTTCTCCGCGCCGCTTACTGAACTTCCTTGAATCTCGCGGTATGGCACCGATTGCGGAATTTGCAGACCTTTAATTACTAGTAATGGAAATATATTAATGAACGAGTTTTCTATCCTCTGTCGTGTGCTGGGTTCGCTCTATTACCGCCAACCACAAGATCCTTTACTGGTGCCGCTGTTTACCCTGATTCGTGAGGGGAAACTGGCTGCGAACTGGCCACTGGAGCAGGATGAGTTGCTGACACGTTTGCAGAAAAGCTGTGATATGACGCAAGTCTCTGCCGATTACAATGCGTTGTTTATCGGCGATGAATGTGCTGTGCCGCCATATCGTAGCGCATGGGTTGAGGGCGCGACGGAAGCGGAAGTGCGCGCTTTTCTTTCTGAGCGAGGGATGCCATTAGCGGATACGCCAGCCGATCACATCGGCACATTGCTGCTCGCAGCTTCCTGGCTGGAAGATCAGTCAACGGAAGATGAGAGCGAAGCACTGGAAACACTGTTCAGTGAGTATCTGTTACCCTGGTGTGGTGCGTTCCTTGGCAAAGTGGAGGCCCATGCAACCACGCCTTTCTGGCGCACCATGGCACCGCTAACCCGCGATGCCATTAGTGCAATGTGGGACGAGCTGGAAGAAGATTCTGAAGAATAAGTGTGATCTACGTCACTCATAACTGCAACGGATAATTTGTTGTTGCATAAAATGTGTGCTCGATCTCATTCATGGCCGCGTTTTCTGCTATCATGCGCGGCATGAACATACTTCTCTCTATTGCAATCACAACAGGCATTCTCTCCGGTATCTGGGGATGGGTGGCTGTTTCCCTGGGCTTACTAAGCTGGGCGGGCTTCCTGGGCTGTACGGCCTACTTTGCCTGCCCGCAAGGTGGGCTGAAAGGGCTGGCGATCTCCGCTGCAACCCTGCTTAGTGGCGTGGTGTGGGCGATGGTCATTATTTACGGTAGTACACTGGCACCACATCTGGAAATTCTCGGTTATGTCATAACCGGTATTGTCGCGTTTCTGATGTGTATTCAGGCCAAACAGCTGCTGCTTTCATTTGTTCCGGGGACGTTTATAGGCGCATGCGCGACGTTTGCCGGGCAGGGTGACTGGAAACTGGTGTTACCTTCGCTGGCGCTTGGGCTGATATTTGGTTACGCAATGAAAAACAGTGGCCTGTGGCTGGCGGCGCGTAGTGCAAAGACGGCGCACCGTGAGCAGGAAATCAAAAATAAAGCGTGAGGGGCACTCACGCTTTCGCTTAAACAGTAAAATGCCGGATGATAATTCCGGCTTTTTTATCTGTCAGGATTCCGGTGGAACCGACATATGGCGGTATTTCACCAGAATGTCATTCTGCCGTTCTGCTTTATTTTGCAAATCCCACAGACCACGGTCGATACCATCATTAATCAGGAAAATGACCCCTGTTTCGATAGCCGACATCAGGCACAGCATAACAGGTTCGTTCGAGGTGTAACCCACTTCCCCTTCAAGCAAGCGCTGGTAGTCAATAAAGCGGAAAACCCCGGCCTGAACTTCATAGGAAAGTATCGTCTTACTGGTGTTCACCGAAGAAAGGATCTCGCCGGTACTCACATTGACGACGCGCAGGTTCACGGCAATCTGATCGAGCTGGTATTGCGTGTCGGCACCGATGCCAAAATATCTTGCCCCAACCCCGCCAGATTTGACGTTGCTTTCATAACCGATAATCGAACCTTCAACCATGATATTTGCCGCCGTTAAAGATTGCAGCGGGATTCGGTTATTAATGGCAACCGTGCCGTTTTCTTGTGCCGCACGAATAATCTTGCGCTCGTTAAGCAGGTTTTGTAAGCCCTGGCGCTCCAGCGGTATAAACCAGCGAGAATCTTTCAGTGCCGTGACCAGCATTGCCGTGGCGCTTTGCGGAACAGCAGTGGAGAAGTTACTTGCCGGGTAGGGTTTAAATTGCCCGGTTTCGTCCTGAATGTTGTATACCGAAACAAAGATTTTACCCGTCGGCGCTGGCAGATGGGTCAAATCTTTGTAGCTCTGAGCACGAGGCATTAATGTCGGTCTGGCGGCTTCTTTAGGCGGGGCGGTTAAGCATCCGCTCAGTAACATGACGGCAACCAAAAGAAATAAGCGCTGCATGATTATTTTCCTTATGAAGCTGGGGCTTAAAAATCGGTTGAGTTATTTTGTAAACCCGAAACCTGGATGGTCGAGGTTTGTCCGGTTTTACGATCTGTCACGTTCAACTGCAATTGACCATCGCGGTTGGCAATATCGACAATATAATCGTTGGTCACCATGCGGCCCGGTTTACCGGTATTAATATTCGACAGTAGCCCACCTAAAATTTGTGACTGGATGGCCTGAGTAAAGTTATCTAACGCTGAGGGTGTTTCAATACCAAAGTCATCGTTATAGCTCGGATCTTTATAAGAGTTTTGGGCCTGAGCGCTATTTAATAAAAAAGCGCCATTATTTGGGTTACCACCAAAGTTTGGATTACGGAACTGGAAAGTCATGGTTCCAGCCCAACTTAATGGCGAAATAAGCATGAGTAGAACTACTGCATGTTTGACACGCATTGCAGCCTCCGAACAATTTTTTATTTAGAATTCATCATGCGCCAAATCGCCCGTACTTAATAACGCCTGATTTATCTGGCGACGATTTAGTGCTTCTTCAGTTTGAATCAGTGCAAAGACGACAGTTTTCTCGAAGTCTCTTTTCAACGGAAATAAAAAAGTCTGGAAAATAACGTCCTGATTGACCGTTATAGTGATCCAGCTTCCCCATCGTGCACTGGGCCTTTCATTAATCGTTAAGTTACCCGTATAGTCACTTTCCCATTTATCACTAAAGGCTCGGTAAAAATCATGGCCAATAGATGAAACAGTATGGTCAGTTAGCAATCCCGGGACTTCTACCTCAACGGCGTGAAGATTCCCTGCGGCGAACAGAAATTCTGCCGCCACAATCCAGCGTAAATAACGTTTCATGGCTTTATCGCCTGAGGTTATCGTTTGCCCAGGAAACCGCTTGTGTCCGGTTTTTTACGGCTATCTTCTTGAAAAGATTATAAAGATGCGTTTTAACCGTATTTTCGCTGATGAACAACGAACGAGCGATCTCGTTATTAGACGCGCCGATACGCAGCTTATTCAGGATCTCTTTTTCCCGATGAGTAAGGAGGGCTGATTCCGTGCTGTTATAACGATAGTTACCTGAATGCGTAATCAGGTAGCTGGCAAGCTTTTGCGTAAAGTAGCATTCGCCGCGCAGGACGCCTTGCAACCCATTGACAACACGTTCTTGATCCTCCATGGAATAAAAAACGCCGTTGATATGAGGCCAGTTTTCAATGTCGCGGTACGGGTAATCTTCAGGCGTATTTAGCAACAATATTTTGATATTGTTGTTTTTCCTGCTCAAAGTATCCTGCCAATAATGGATAAGCTTTTTATCCGCTTCCATCATATCCAGAAGAATAATAGAGCCTGAAGAGATATCGTCCAGAGAACGTTGAATATTATGTAATTTTCCTGTAATTGCCAGCGATTGTTTAAGGTGCTGCAAGAGAGCTGTCGCCTGCAAAGAAGGTTTAGTGATCAACAATAATGTATGACCATGAATACTATGGACTTCATTAAACATGATGAAACCCCGCTTTTTTTATTGATCGCACACCTGACAGCTGCCTCTAAAATAGAAGCACCAGAAGTACTGACAGATGTTACACTGCTGTGTGTAGTAATAAATCAGCCCTAAATGGGTAAAATATAAAACTAATGGATTACATCTGATTTCAATCTAGCCATTACAAATCTTAAATCAAGTGTTAAACATGTAACTAAATGTAACTCGTTATATTAAAATATTAACCTTAAGGTTTTATTAAGTTTAGAAATGATAGAAAAGTTGTACATTTGGTTTTTATTGCACAATTTTAAAAAATCATACAAATGGTGATAACTTACTAATAATGCATATAAAAAATATTTCGGTGTAGTCCTTTCGTCATGTAAAACGTTCTTGTTTTTTCTCCACACCTCCGTGGACAATTTTTTACTGCAAAAAGACGAGGTTTGTCACGGCTTGTGCGCAAGACATATCGCAGCAATCAGCGACGGGCAAGAAGAATGACTGTCTGGTGCTTTTTGATAGCGGAAAACGGAGATTTAAAAGAAAACAAAATATTTTTTTTGCGTAGATAACAGCGTATTTACGTGGGTTTTAATACTTTGGTATGAACTAAAAAAGAAAAATACAACGCGCGGGTGAGTTATTAAAAATATTTCCGCAGACATACTTTCCATCGTAACGCAGCGTTAACAAAATACAGGTTGCGTTAATAACCAAGTTGAAATGATTTAATTTCTTAAATGTACGACCAGGTCCAGGGTGACAACATGAAAAACAAATTGTTATTTATGATGTTAACAATACTGGGTGCGCCTGGGATTGCAGCCGCAGCAGGTTATGATTTAGCTAATTCAGAATATAACTTCGCGGTAAATGAATTGAGTAAGTCTTCATTTAATCAGGCAGCCATAATTGGTCAAGCTGGGACTAATAATAGTGCTCAGTTACGGCAGGGAGGCTCAAAACTTTTGGCGGTTGTTGCGCAAGAAGGTAGTAGCAACCGGGCAAAGATTGACCAGACAGGAGATTATAACCTTGCATATATTGATCAGGCGGGCAGTGCCAACGATGCCAGTATTTCGCAAGGTGCTTATGGTAATACTGCGATGATTATCCAGAAAGGTTCTGGTAATAAAGCAAATATTACACAGTATGGTACTCAAAAAACGGCAATTGTAGTGCAGAGACAGTCGCAAATGGCTATTCGCGTGACACAACGTTAATTTCCATTCGACTTTTAAATCAATCCGATGGGGGTTTTACATGAAACTTTTAAAAGTAGCAGCAATTGCAGCAATCGTATTCTCCGGTAGCGCTCTGGCAGGTGTTGTTCCTCAGTACGGCGGCGGCGGTAACCACGGTGGTGGCGGTAATAATAGCGGCCCAAATTCTGAGCTGAACATTTACCAGTACGGTGGCGGTAACTCTGCACTTGCTCTGCAAACTGATGCCCGTAACTCTGACTTGACTATTACCCAGCATGGCGGCGGTAATGGTGCAGATGTTGGTCAGGGCTCAGATGACAGCTCAATCGATCTGACCCAACGTGGCTTCGGTAACAGCGCTACTCTTGATCAGTGGAACGGCAAAAATTCTGAAATGACGGTTAAACAGTTCGGTGGTGGCAACGGTGCTGCAGTTGACCAGACTGCATCTAACTCCTCCGTCAACGTGACTCAGGTTGGCTTTGGTAACAACGCGACCGCTCATCAGTACTAATACATCATTTGTATTACAGAAACAGGGCGCAAGCCCTGTTTTTTTCGGGAGAAGAATATGAATACGTTATTACTCCTTGCGGCACTTTCCAGTCAGATAACCTTTAATACGACCCAGCAAGGGGATGTGTATACCATTATTCCTGAAGTCACTCTTACTCAATCTTGTCTGTGCAGAGTACAAATATTGTCCCTGCGCGAAGGCAGTTCAGGGCAAAGTCAGACGAAGCAAGAAAAGACCCTTTCATTGCCTGCTAATCAACCCATTGCTTTGACGAAGTTGAGTTTAAATATTTCCCCGGACGATCGGGTGAAAATAGTTGTTACTGTTTCTGATGGACAGTCACTTCATTTATCACAACAATGGCCGCCCTCTTCAGAAAAGTCTTAATTTGTTGAAATATCGAGCATAAGATGAATCTGGAGAGAATGGTCTGCTGCGAATCAGCCAACCTGAAAGTATGGATAACACAACCCTCAAGGATGACTAATCATTGAGGAAATAGAATAAATGTTCAGACCTTTTTTAAACTCTCTTATGCTCGGCAGTTTGTTTTTTCCTTTTATTGCCATCGCAGGAAGCACCGCGCAAGGGGGCGTGATCCATTTTTATGGCCAAATTGTGGAACCGGCATGTGACGTCAGCACCCAGTCATCACCCGTAGAAATGAACTGCCCACAGAATGGTTCTGTTCCGGGAAAAACCTATTCCAGCAAAGCGTTAATGAGCGGCAATGTCAAAAACGCGCAAGTAGCCTCAGTAAAAGTGCAGTATATTGATAAACAGAAAAAGCTGGCTGTAATGAACATCGAATATAACTAAGTTTCTGAACAACTCACGTTGCTGAGTAGAAAAATGCGATTTAACCAAAAAGCCTGCTGTACACTTAAGAAACAAGAAGGTGTAAGGAGGCGTTATGAAAACGCGTATTCATGTTGTGCAGGGTGATATTACCAAACTGGCCGTTGATGTGATTGTGAATGCGGCTAATCCTTCATTAATGGGAGGTGGCGGCGTCGATGGGGCCATTCATCGCGCAGCGGGTCCGGCCCTACTGGATGCCTGTTTAAAAGTCAGGCAACAGCAGGGCGATTGCCCTACGGGGCATGCCGTTATTACGCTTGCAGGCGATCTTCCCGCTAAAGCCGTAGTGCACACCGTCGGGCCAGTCTGGCGTGGTGGTGAACAAAACGAAGACCAGCTTTTGCAGGATGCCTATCTCAATAGCCTACGACTGGTGGCGGCAAACAGCTATACGTCAGTGGCTTTTCCTGCAATCAGTACTGGGGTTTATGGTTACCCTCGTGCGGCAGCGGCTGAAATCGCAGTAAAAACCGTTTCAGAATTTATTACCCGTCACGCTTTACCCGAACAGGTATACTTTGTCTGTTATGATGAAGAAAACGCCCACCTCTACGAAAGACTCCTTACCCAACAAGGAGATGAATGATTTGCCCCGGCTGGCGAGCGCGGTGCTGCCACTGTGTTCGCAACATCCCGGTCAGTGTGGCCTTTTTCCTCTGGAGAAAAGTCTGGATGCGTTTGCCGCCCGGTATCGTCTGGCCGAAATGGCAGAGCATACGCTCGATGTTCAGTATTACATCTGGCAGGACGATATGTCGGGTCGGTTACTGTTTTCCGCCCTGTTAGCCGCAGCAAAGCGTGGCGTTCGCGTCCGTTTGTTGCTGGACGACAACAATACGCCCGGACTTGACGACATTTTACGCTTGCTTGACAGTCATCCACGCATTGAAGTCCGGCTTTTTAATCCTTTCTCGTTTCGCTTGCTGCGTCCGCTTGGTTATATCACCGACTTTTCCCGTCTTAATCGCCGTATGCACAATAAAAGTTTCACTGTCGATGGCGTGGTGACCCTGGTGGGAGGACGAAATATTGGTGATGCCTATTTTGGAGCAGGGGAGGAGCCACTTTTTTCGGATTTAGATGTCATGGCAATAGGACCCGTGGTAGAGGACGTTGCCGATGATTTCGCCCGCTACTGGTATTGCAAATCGGTTTCACCCTTACAGCAGGTGCTGGATGTCCCGGAGGGTGAAATGGCGGATCGCATCGAGTTACCCGCCTCCTGGCATAACGATGCCATGACGCATCGTTATTTACGCAAAATGGAATCCAGTCCATTTATAAATCATCTGGTTGATGGAACATTGCCGCTTATCTGGGCGAAGACACGTTTATTAAGTGATGATCCGGCGAAAGGGGAGGGCAAGGCAAAACGGCATTCACTGTTACCGCAGCGCCTGTTCGATATCATGGGCTCACCCAGTGAACGCATCGATATTATCTCTTCCTATTTTGTACCGACACGCGCAGGTGTGGCGCAACTCTTACGGATGGTGAGAAAAGGGGTAAAGATTGCGATCCTAACCAATTCTCTTGCCGCTAACGATGTTGCTGTCGTCCATGCCGGATACGCGCGCTGGCGCAAAAAATTGCTCCGCTATGGCGTGGAATTATATGAACTCAAGCCGACGCGTGAACAAAGTAGTACGTTACACGATCGCGGCATAACCGGTAATTCCGGAGCCAGCCTGCATGCTAAAACCTTTAGCATCGATGGTAAAACGGTGTTTATCGGCTCTTTCAATTTCGATCCGCGTTCAACATTGCTCAATACTGAAATGGGCTTCGTGATAGAGAGCGAAACGCTGGCACAGTTAATTGATAAACGCTTTATTCAGAGCCAGTATGATGCGGCCTGGCAGCTCCGTCTGGACAGGTGGGGACGGATCAACTGGGTTGATCGTCATGCAAAGAAAGAGATTATTCTCAAAAAAGAACCCGCCACCAGTTTCTGGAAGCGGGTTATGGTCAGACTGGCGTCGATATTGCCCGTGGAATGGTTATTGTAAATGTGGCTTAACGGGCTGGTTCTTTATCGTTCTCACGCTTAACAACCGGTTTACCAGAGAACAAAAACTTCAGTAACGGGATGCGCAAATGAATTTCATACAGAATTATCGCAATCCCTACTACAAATATCAGGCCACAGAGAAAACCAAGCCAGTTGGAGGTGATGTGCGGTGTAATGTATGCGCCGAAAAACAGCGTTAACGGGTGGTGAACCAGATAGATAAACAGCGATGCGTTAACAAAATAAGTCACCCGCGCTGACTGGAAGTTAAGCAAACGGTGGCCAAAGGAGAAGACCACATTCACCATCCACAGACCGAGGACCATGGTGATCACCGACTCGGTTTCGTACATCCAGGCATCGCCACTGCCATAGCGCTGGTTGAGTAAATAAGCGACAAACGCCAATGCTGCTGCAAGGGTACAGCCACGAGACGGCGTGGTAAACAAGGCTTTAAGATGAGGGAAAATGAAAGCCAGTGCGCCGAGGATAAAGAACGGCAAATAAAACAGCGTTTGCATGACAATAAAATTGAACATGCCATTACTCAGAATGGGCGGATACACAATAAAAATCGTTCTTCTTATTACCGCATAACCGATGCCGAGGCATAAAAAAATCACCGATAGTTTTACCATCGAGAATTTTTTATTCGTTTTATCAGAATTTTCTAAATTATTTCTGATGCGCTTAAATATCCATACGCACAGCGTCGTCATGACCACTAACACCAGTAAAAACCACAGGTGTGATATTAATTCCCAGGCCAACGTATTATATTTGTCATACAATGACAGCCCAGGCCAACTTTCCGCTTTTCCTTTGACATATTGCAGCATAATAAATTGCGGTAATGTCAGTAGGGGGATGGCTGTTAACATCGGGATACCTACACGTTCGACACGTACTTTCCACCATTTTTTCAAGGGATAGCGTAAAAAAAGCATGTAGGAAAAGTAGCCGGATATAACGAAAAATACCTGCATGCGGAACGAGTGGATGAAGTCATTAAAAAGGGTCAGCCACAATGATGGTTCGGCGCTATTCACATGCCATGTATGGCTCGAATAGATTAAAGAAATATGAAAAGGTATCCCTAACAACATCAGCCAGGCGCGGATGGAGTCGAGGAAATATTCACGTTGCGCGGGTACTGGGTTCATATATGGTTAACTAATCTCGGATTTTTCGTCTTATCCCTGTCGGGTTATGCCTTTAGGCTTGTTGCCATAGTGACACCGACCTGACCGCGCCAGGCGCAGGCTTCAAGGTTTTTATGCATAGCATCATCGCTACCACTAACCAGAATGGAAGCGTCTGTAAGACGGTTGATAAATAAATTTGCTGGCAAACCCTACACGAAGTCGATGCTTCTGTCTTTAGGAGAAGCACGGAAAGTGAAAACGGTTGCAATCAGGTGCTTAATCCATGAGCCAGCGTGCTGAACGATACCGGGATTCTGTTGTCGGAATGGCTGGTTATCCATTAAAATAGATCGGATCGATATAAGCACACAAAGGGGGAAGTGCTTACTAATTATGAAACATAAACTACAAATGATGAAAATGCGTTGGTTGAGTGCTGCAGTAATGTTAACCCTGTATACATCTTCAAGCTGGGCTTTCAGTATTGATGATGTCGCAAAGCAAGCTCAATCTTTAGCCGGGAAAGGCTACGAGACGCCCAAAAGCAACTTGCCCTCCGTTTTCCGCGATATGAAATACGCGGACTATCAGCAGATCCAGTTTAATCATGACAAAGCGTACTGGAACAATCTGAAGACCCCATTCAAACTCGAGTTCTACCATCAGGGTATGTACTTCGATACCCCGGTCAAAATAAATGAAGTGACTGCCACCGCAGTCAAACGAATCAAATACAGCCCGGATTATTTCACTTTCGGCGATGTTCAGCATGACAAAGATACGGTAAAAGACCTTGGCTTTGCCGGTTTTAAAGTGCTTTACCCGATCAACAGCAAAGATAAAAACGATGAAATCGTCAGCATGCTCGGGGCCAGCTATTTCCGCGTGATTGGTGCAGGTCAGGTTTATGGCCTTTCTGCCCGCGGCCTGGCAATTGATACCGCCTTGCCATCGGGTGAAGAATTTCCGCGCTTCAAAGAGTTCTGGATCGAGCGTCCAAAACCGACTGATAAACGTTTAACCATCTATGCATTGCTTGACTCGCCGCGTGCGACAGGTGCTTACAAATTCGTGGTTATGCCAGGGCGTGACACGGTTGTGGATGTGCAGTCGAAAATCTATCTGCGCGATAAAGTCGGCAAACTGGGGGTTGCACCGTTAACCAGTATGTTCCTGTTTGGGCCGAACCAACCGTCGCCTGCAAATAACTATCGTCCGGAGTTGCACGACTCTAACGGTCTCTCTATCCATGCCGGTAATGGCGAATGGATCTGGCGTCCGTTGAATAACCCGAAACATTTAGCGGTCAGCAGCTTCTCCATGGAAAACCCGCAAGGCTTTGGTCTGTTGCAGCGCGGTCGTGATTTCTCCCGCTTTGAAGATCTCGATGATCGTTACGATCTCCGTCCAAGCGCATGGGTGACTCCGAAAGGGGAGTGGGGTAAAGGCAGCGTTGAGCTGGTGGAAATTCCAACCAACGATGAAACCAACGATAACATCGTCGCTTACTGGACGCCGGATCAGCTGCCGGAGCCGGGTAAAGAGATGAACTTTAAATACACCATCACCTTCAGCCGTGATGAAGACAAACTGCATGCGCCAGATAACGCATGGGTGCAACAAACGCGTCGTTCAACGGGGGATGTGAAGCAGTCGAACCTGATTCGCCAGCCTGACGGTACTATCGCCTTTGTGGTCGATTTTACCGGCGCAGAGATGAAAAAACTGCCAGAGGATACCCCGGTCACAGCGCAAACCAGCATTGGTGATAATGGTGAGATAGTTGAAAGCACGGTGCGCTATAACCCGGTTACCAAAGGCTGGCGTCTGGTGATGCGTGTGAAAGTGAAAGATGCCAAGAAAACCACTGAAATGCGTGCTGCGCTGGTGAATGCCGATCAGACGTTGAGTGAAACCTGGAGCTACCAGTTACCTGCCAATGAATAAGACAACTGAGTACATTGACGCAATGCCCATCGCCGCAAGCGAGAAAGCGGCATTGCCGAAGACTGATATCCGCGCCGTTCATCAGGCGCTGGATGCCGAACACCGCACCTGGGCGCGGGAGGATGATTCCCCGCAAGGCTCGGTAAAGGCGCGTCTGGAACAAGCCTGGCCAGATTCACTTGCTGATGGACAGTTAATTAAAGACGACGAAGGGCGCGATCAGCTGAAGGCGATGCCAGAAGCAAAACGCTCCTCGATGTTTCCCGACCCGTGGCGTACCAACCCGGTAGGCCGTTTCTGGGATCGCCTGCGTGGACGCGATGTCACGCCGCGCTATCTGGCTCGTTTGACCAAAGAAGAGCAGGAGAGCGAGCAAAAGTGGCGTACCGTCGGTACCATCCGCCGTTACATTCTGTTGATCCTGACGCTCGCGCAAACTGTCGTCGCGACCTGGTATATGAAGACCATTCTTCCTTATCAGGGTTGGGCGCTGATTAATCCTATGGATATGGTTGGTCAGGATTTGTGGGTTTCCTTTATGCAGCTTCTGCCTTATATGCTGCAAACCGGTATCCTGATCCTCTTTGCGGTACTGTTCTGTTGGGTGTCCGCCGGATTCTGGACGGCGTTAATGGGCTTCCTGCAACTGCTTATTGGTCGCGATAAATACAGTATATCTGCGTCAACAGTTGGCGATGAACCATTAAACCCGGAGCATCGCACGGCGTTGATCATGCCTATCTGTAACGAAGACGTGAACCGTGTTTTTGCTGGCCTGCGTGCAACGTGGGAATCAGTAAAAGCCACCGGGAATGCCAAACACTTTGATGTCTACATTCTTAGTGACAGTTATAACCCGGATATCTGCGTCGCAGAGCAAAAAGCCTGGATGGAGCTTATCGCTGAAGTCGGTGGCGAAGGTCAGATTTTCTATCGCCGCCGCCGTCGCCGCGTGAAGTGTAAAAGCGGTAATATCGATGACTTCTGCCGTCGCTGGGGCAGCCAGTACAGCTACATGGTGGTGCTGGATGCTGACTCGGTAATGACCGGTGATTGTTTGTGCGGGCTGGTGCGCCTGATGGAAGCCAACCCGAACGCCGGGATCATTCAGTCGTCGCCGAAAGCGTCCGGTATGGATACGCTGTATGCGCGCTGTCAGCAGTTCGCGACCCGCGTGTATGGGCCACTGTTTACAGCCGGTTTGCACTTCTGGCAACTTGGCGAGTCGCACTACTGGGGACATAACGCGATTATCCGCGTGAAACCGTTTATCGAGCACTGCGCACTGGCTCCGCTGCCGGGCGAAGGTTCCTTTGCCGGTTCAATCCTGTCACATGACTTCGTGGAAGCGGCGTTGATGCGCCGTGCAGGTTGGGGGGTCTGGATTGCTTACGATCTCCCGGGTTCTTATGAAGAATTGCCGCCTAACTTGCTTGATGAGCTAAAACGTGACCGCCGATGGTGCCACGGTAACCTGATGAACTTCCGTCTGTTCCTGGTGAAGGGTATGCACCCGGTTCACCGTGCGGTGTTCCTGACGGGCGTGATGTCTTATCTCTCCGCTCCGCTGTGGTTTATGTTCCTCGCGCTCTCTACTGCATTGCAGGTAGTGCATGCGTTGACCGAACCGCAATACTTCCTGCAACCACGGCAGTTGTTCCCAGTGTGGCCGCAGTGGCGTCCTGAGCTGGCGATTGCACTTTTTGCTTCGACCATGGTGCTGTTGTTCCTGCCGAAGTTATTGAGCATTTTGCTTATCTGGTGCAAAGGAACGAAAGAATACGGCGGCTTCTGGCGCGTTACATTATCGTTGCTGCTGGAAGTGCTTTTTTCCGTGCTGCTGGCTCCGGTACGCATGCTGTTCCATACGGTCTTCGTTGTCAGCGCGTTCCTTGGCTGGGAAGTGGTGTGGAATTCACCGCAGCGTGATGATGACTCCACTTCCTGGGGTGAAGCGTTCAAACGCCACGGCTCACAGCTGCTGTTAGGGTTAGTGTGGGCTGTTGGGATGGCGTGGCTGGATCTGCGTTTCCTGTTCTGGCTGGCACCGATTGTCTTCTCGTTGATCCTGTCACCGTTTGTTTCGGTGATTTCCAGCCGTGCCACCGTTGGTCTGCGCACCAAACGCTGGAAACTGTTCCTGATCCCGGAAGAGTATTCGCCGCCGCAGGTGCTGGTTGATACCGATCGGTTCCTTGAGATGAATCGTCAACGCTCCCTTGATGATGGCTTTATGCACGCAGTGTTTAACCCGTCATTTAACGCTCTGGCAACCGCAATGGCGACCGCGCGTCACCGCGCCAGTAAGGTGCTGGAAATCGCCCGTGACCGCCACGTTGAACAGGCGCTGAACGAGACGCCAGAGAAGCTGAATCGCGATCGTCGCCTGGTGCTGCTAAGCGATCCGGTGACGATGGCCCGTCTGCATTTCCGTGTCTGGAATTCCCCGGAGAGATATTCTTCATGGGTGAGTTATTACGAAGGGATAAAGCTCAATCCACTGGCATTGCGTAAACCGGATGCGGCTTCGCAATAAAAACGTAGTTGCCTGATGCGCTACGCTTATCAGGCCTACATCGTTCCTGCAATTTATTGATTTTGCAAGACTTTGTGGGTCGGATAAGGCGTTCACGCCGCATCCGGCAAAAACAACGAGCCAATAAAAATACCGGCGTTATGCCGGTATTTTTTTACGAAAGAGGTATCAAATGCGTTTAATTGTGGTGAGCATCATGGTGACCTTGCTGAGTGGCTGTGGCAGCATTATTAGTCGCACTATACCGGGGCAGGGGCATGGCAACCAATATTATCCCGGTGTGCAATGGGATGTGCGTGACTCCGCCTGGCGTTATGTCACGATCCTTGATCTGCCATTCTCTCTGGTTTTTGATACTTTACTGCTGCCGATCGACATTCATCATGGCCCGTATGAGTGATTAACGTTCATCCCACTCATCAGCTGCTGCGCGTCCTTCCTCGGTATCCAGCGGTGGCTCAAGCTGAAATTCCCCCTCGTCCCATTCATGTAATGTATTCTCTTCCTGCCACTCCTGGCGTATCTCTATCTCATCATAGTCGCCATCAAAAACACTTTGCGCGGCTTCACCGCTAAGCATAGGTAAACATTCACCTTCTTCCCCTTCGTCGGCAAAAAACTCAACTTGCCACATGATGTCGCCGTCCTGCAAAACGTATTTTTGGGCATTGAACTGTTGCACATTCGCATCTTCGGCATCGATGCCGGGGTTGTCTGCAAGAAATTCTTCGCGTGCAGCGTCAATGGCTTCTTCAAGCGTTGCGTACATGGTCATCACGATTCTCCCTTTGAGTTGATGAGGTTTCAGGGAAAAGGATAGCTGATTCTCCGCTTTTGCAAGTATGAAAGGCGAAAAATCAGTTCGATACCTGGGGTATTCGACGACGACGTAGACTGTTCCATGAATAGACTGCGTTGAATAACACTACGCCAGCGGTGACGAGAAATACCGCTCTGAAACCGTAGTTCGCTGAAATCGCTGCTCCCATCAATGGTCCGGTAACGTTGCCAATATCACGAAACGATTGGTTATAGCTGAAGATACGCCCGGCGATCTGGTTGCTCGAGTTGTAAACCAACAGTGTCTGTACGGCGGGGAGTAGTGCACCATCGGCGGCACCGAGCAAAAAACGTAAAATCCCAAGTTGCAATGGCGTCTGAACGTAAGACATTGGGATCAACAGCAGTACAGAAAAGATCAGCGCTGTAATCAGGATCTTTTCGGGTCCGATTCGATCGCCAAGTTTGCCGAGTCGTGGTGCACTTAGCAGAGCCGCCACGCCTGGCACCGAGGCGATCATGCCACTGATAAAGGCGACGTTACTGACGTTACCCGCCAGTTCGCGGACATACAGCGTCAGAATGGGGGCAATTGAGCCCGTCGCCACCTGGATGATTAACGTAGTGACAAATAGGCTGAGTACCAGTTTCGGGTTTTTAAGTGATGTCACCACTTCCCGCATGTGCAGCATCTCTTTTTTGCTGACCGGCTGGAATTTTTCTCTGATGCAAAACAGGGTGACGAAAAAGCAGAGTATGAGCACACTGGCGGTAATAAAGAATACCGGACGTAAGCCGTAGCTATCGGCGAGCAGGCCGCCAGCCATTGGGCCGAGCAACGCACCACTAACGCCGCCTGTGGAGAGCGTACCCAGCGCCCAGCCGCTTTTATTACGCGGTACTTGTGTGGCGATAAGAGCATTAGCGTTGGGGACAAATCCGCCAAGTAACCCAAGAAGCGCCCGCAGGATCAAAAACTGCCAGATATTTTGTGCCAGCCCCATCAACACCATCACGATGCCCATGCCGAGGGCAGAGCGTAATAGCATGAGTTTTCGGCCTTTACGGTCGGCGAGTCCACCCCAAAACGGTGAGGCGATGGCCGAAAATAAAAATGTAATGCTGAAGACAATACCGGACCACATATTCAGGGCGGAGTGACCGGTAACGCCAAGCTGCTCAACGTAGAGGGGTAAGAAGGGCATTACCAGACTGAAGGCGGCACCGGTAAGAAAACAGCCTAGCCAGGCGACGATCAGGTTTCGTTTCCAGTTTATAGGGGTGTCATTTTCACAGGGTGACATAGCAATCCGCTGTTGGTGCGCCAGGCGCGGTGAACATAAGAAGAAAAGATAAGCACACTAATTATGCGCCCGACTTCCAGGGGGCGCAATCCAGAGAGCTTTTATCGCTAAATCAGGGGGATTTGCTGTGGTAATGCCGGATGCCATTCTGAAGCATCCGGCATGGGAGATTTAATAGCGTGAAGGAACGCCTTCCGGGCGTGTTTTAAAGCGACGGTGTAACCACATATACTGCTCTGGTGCCATCATGATGCATTTTTCGACCACTTTGTTCATCCACGCGGCGGTAGTTTCGGCATCATCCAGTGGCGGAGAACACTCTGGCGGCAGCATAATCAATTGATACCCTTTGCCATCTGGCTTACGGCGTGGAACGAAGGGCACCAGACATGCGCCGGACATCCGTGCCAGCATCCAGGTTCCGGTCGTGGTCGCAGCCTGCTCAACGGCAAACAACGGGACGAAAACGCTTGAGCGCGGGCCGTAATCATGATCCGGTGCGTACCAGACCACTTCGCCTTTTTTCAGGGCTTTAATCATGCCTTTTAAATCTTTGCGGTCGAGCATCGATTTATTTGAGCGCAAACGGCCCCAGGTTTGTAGCCAGTCAATCAGTGGATTATCGTTCGGGCGATAAACGCCAATACCCGGTTCCTGCATACCAAACTGCCGCGCACCCAGCTCCAGTGTCAGAAAATGGATGCCAACTAACAGGATGCCGCGTTTTTGCGCCTGCACGTCACGAATGTGTTCCATGCCGATCACTTCCGTCCAGCGGGCGATTCGGCGGTCCGGCCAGAACCACGCCATGCCGGTTTCCATCAGGCCCATGCCAACGGATTCGAAATTCTTCACCACCATTTTACGGCGTTCTTGTTCGCTCATTTCCGGGAAGCACAGTTCCAGGTTGCGATGCACAATTTTTGCGCGTCGTTTCATAAAACGTAACGCCAGTTTTCCTAATCCACAACCGAGGCGGTAGATAACCGGGTAGGGCAATTGCACGACTAACCAAAGTACGCCAATACCCAACCAGGTTAACCAATAACGCGGATGAAGCAGTGCGGTGGAGAACTTGGGTAGATTCGTCATATCAATCCTGTTTTTCAACCTATTCGGGCAATTGTATGTATTGTCGCATTTTTTCGCACGCAACCAAAATTTGTGGCTGAAGACTGGGCGAAATTGCCGCGCTTGTAAATAACAAATAATTTTTAATGCGCAAATGTAGCGTAAAATGTGTGGATGTTAATTATCGATAATTGCTATATCATGCCGCGGATTTTTACTTTCCCATCTCGCAGGAACCGTACACCATGCCAGTGTTACACAACCGCATTTCCAACGACGCGCTAAAAGCCAAAATGTTGGCTGAGAGCGAACCGCGAACCACCATTTCGTTTTACAAGTATTTCCACATCGCCGATCCTAAGGCGACCCGTGACGCTTTATATCAGCTGTTTACCGCGCTGAATGTTTTTGGGCGAGTGTATCTGGCGCATGAGGGCATTAACGCGCAAATCAGCGTACCTGCGAGCAATGTTGAAACATTTCGCGCGCAGCTCTATGCCTTCGACCCGGCTTTAGAGGGTTTACGCCTGAATATCGCGTTGGATGATGACGGGAAATCCTTCTGGGTACTGCGCATGAAGGTACGCGATCGCATTGTTGCCGACGGTATTGACGATCCTCACTTTGATGCCAGCAATGTTGGTGAGTATCTGCAAGCGGCGGAAGTGAACGCCATGCTTGACGATCCCGATGCACTATTTATCGACATGCGTAACCACTATGAGTATGAAGTGGGGCACTTTGAAAACGCGCTCGAAATTCCGGCAGATACCTTCCGTGAGCAGCTGCCAAAAGCAGTCGAGATGATGCAGGCACATAAAGATAAAAAAATCGTCATGTACTGCACCGGCGGCATTCGTTGTGAAAAGGCCAGTGCCTGGATGAAACATAACGGATTCAACAAAGTCTGGCATATCGAGGGCGGAATTATTGAATACGCCCGTAAGGCGCGCGAGCAGGGCTTGCCGGTGCGTTTTATTGGCAAAAATTTTGTTTTTGACGAGCGGATGGGCGAACGTATATCGGATGAGATTATCGCGCATTGCCACCAGTGCGGCGCGCCGTGCGACAGCCATACCAACTGTAAAAATGATGGCTGCCACCTGCTGTTTATTCAGTGTCCAGTATGCGCGGAAAAATACAAAGGTTGTTGTAGTGAGATTTGCTGCGAAGAAAGCGCGTTACCGCCAGAAGAACAGCGACGCCGTCGGGCAGGACGTGAAAATGGCAATAAGATCTTTAATAAGTCTCGTGGACGTCTGAATACAACACTGTGCATTCCTGATCCAACAGAATAAATATCATTGCCGGATGCGTGCCATCCGGCAACATTTCACGCTTACTTCTGCTGTACGCCTTCCACTGAAATAATCAGATCCACTTCCTGAGAAGCTGGACCTAAATCTGTCTTGATATTGAAGTCCTTGAGCTTAATTTTGCCTTCGGCCTCGAAGCCTGCACGTTTACCACCCCATGGGTCGTCGCCCTGACCAATTAATTTCGCTTCCAGCGTGACGGGTTTGGTTACGCCATTAAGCGTCAGATCGCCGGTAATATCCAGTTCGTCACCGTCTTTCTTCACGCTGGTGGAGGTGAATGTTGCCTGTGGATATTTTGCGGTATTGAGGAAATCTGCACTGCGAAGATGTTTATCGCGTTCGGCGTGATTAGTATCGACGCTGGTGGTGTTAATTGTCACATTCACTTTATCGGCAGCCGGATTTTTTTCGTCAAAGGTAAAAGTACCGTCGAAATCTTTAAAGGTGCCGTATAACCAGCTATAGCCAAGGTGCTGGATGCGGAAATTAACAAAGGCGTGCTGACCTTCTTTGTCAATTTTGTAATCGGCGGCAACCGCTGAACCGGCAGAGAACATCAGGGACGCGAAGGTTAAACCAAGCAGGCTTTTTTTCATTTTTTATACTCCATAGTCAGATGACGACTTTCCCAGCATGCGCTTCAGAGTGTCGTCTTTATCGATGAAATGATGCTTCAGGGCCATAAATCCGTGCATAACGGACAGTACTACGACGCTCCACGCGAGCCAAAAATGCAGGGCACCGGCAAAGTCTGCCTGTGCGCCAGCGTCGGCAAGGGTCGCGGGGACGTCAAACCAGCCAAAAACGCTGATCGGTTTACCATCGGCAGTTGAGATCAGATAGCCGCTGATGCCGATGGCGAAAAGCAATAGGTACAATGCGAGATGTCCAGCTCTTGCGGCAAGACGAGTCATGGGCGAATAACTCGGCAGCGGACCCGGCGGTGGAGATATGACACGCCACAGAACGCGAATAACCAGCCCCATCATTAACAAAATACCGATGCTTTTATGCAGTTCGGGTGCTTTGTGATACCAGCCATCGTAATAACTGAGCGTGACCATCCACAGACCTAAAGCAAACATGCCGTAGACAATAATTGCGCTTAGCCAATGGAAGGCCGCAGATATAACACCATAGCGTTCAGGGGTATTTGTGAATGACATAAGTGCATCCAAAACGAATTTGCGAGAGAAAGAAAATGGCGTGTCGGAGAATGAATTGCAACACAAAAATAACAAATTGAATGATATTTATTTTTATTTCAATAATTTTGAATTAATAATGAAAGAATCTTCATAAGTTTAGTGGGTTCAGCATCAGAGATGTCTGGTGAGTGCTGTAGAAGCAGGAATAATCTCATTCAATTTTTCACGCTAAATGAAAGGGAGATTAAATATTTGTCAGTTTATGTCAGTGCGGAAAACTAAAAATAAAACACATAGATCAGATCCATAATTGCCAACAATCCCCAGAGAAAAAGATAAAGCATCAGATGCTCGCGAATATTATTGATGAGATAGTGCAACAGCCGACGCATTAAATACTCCTGTAAAAACGGCCTCATTCTGGAGGCCGTAATGATGATTATTGGAAGCGGGAAAGCCTGAATGGCGTTAAATCAAAATCGCTTTTTTTGTCTTGCGCAAAATCGGCAGCTATTTCCCCTAAAACAGACGCAAATTTAAAACCGTGCCCGCTCAGGCCGGTAATGAGCAGTGTATTATCGTGACCGGGTAGGGTATCGATAATAAAATCTTCGTCAGGCGAATTATCATAGGTGCAGGCAGCGCCGTACAGGCAGCAACCGATACCCGGCAAGACATTGCGCAAGAACGGGAAGGCTTCCGAACCATCGCTGACCACTTCCGCAAACGGAACACGTTCATCCGCTGAATGGATAACCTGGCCTCCGTTATGTTTGCCAATCTTCAACGCGTCGTTTTCTGCCGGAAAACCATAATATTGATCGCCATTGGGCAGTTCACCGGTAAACGCCGGGAATTTATTCTTCACGCTATAGCGACCATCGGCCTGATACCAGGCAAATACTTTGCGTACGGGCTGGACAGGCAGCTCCGGGAGCAGGTCTTTTACCCATGTTCCCGCGCAGACAATCGCTTTTTTCGCCTGATACTCTCCGTCAGCCGTTTCAATAGTTACGCCATCATCGTCATGACGAATTGCGGTGACCGGGCAGTTGAACAGCTGCGCACAGCCCGCTTCCTTCGCCAGTTGGATCCAGGTTTTAATCGCCAGTTCGCTGCGCAAAAAACCGGAATCAGTCTCAAATAAGCCGATGTAGTTGTCCGGGACGCGTATTTCTGGCCAGCGGGCCATAATCCCTTGCGCGTCGAGCTTTTCGACGTTGAGTTGCCACTGTTCGGCGCTGTGGGCGACGTTGGCGAGAAATGCGGAGTCAGCCGGGCCGAGGTTAATGACACCAGAGCGTACAAAAATGGGATCATCTTCGTTGTGGCGGGAGAGCTCATCCCACAGTGTTTGCGCGCGGAGTACCAGTGGGACATACTTTTCGCCTTCACCATAAGCATGGCGAATTAATCGCGTATCGCCGTGGTGGCTGCCGTGTTGATGCGGTGGCATATGGGCGTCGGTCATTAGCACGTTTAAACCGGCGCGGGTTGCATAATACCCGGCGGCAGCGCCTACGGAACCGCTGCCAATAATGATGAGATCGTATTTCATTTTTTTCTCTCTGCTCTCATGGTTTAAGCAGAGTAATTAACTGAATGCAGATATACAACCCAGAAATGGTAAAGGCACCGGTGAGGTGCCTTTTGGGTGGATGGTCATGTCATGTTAATGACGCCGATACTCGTTTACCGGGAAATCACCGGATTCAATTTTGGCGATTCCTGCTTCTAATATCGAAATAAATTGTCTGGCAACATCAGTGGTTAACCAGAGCGTCTGACCAACTTCAGTCCCTTCCTGCTCGGACTTATTTGGGGTCTGGTAGTGCAAACGCAACATCAGCGCATCATAGCTATCAACGGTGCTGATGTCCCACCCTACGAGCGGATGAGTCTGAATGACTTCATTATTTTTTTCCATCATGGCCCCCTAATTCGTGTTACTAGACAACGTTATTCGAGGTTCAATGCGTTTTTATCTGAAGCAACTTCAGTATACCAATAAGTAAGGGTATTCACCGAATTTTTAAAGGGGGGAACAGATAAATTTCTGCTTTTAAGATTTATATGAACAATAAAACAGCATGTCATTCATATTTTTTTAGCATATTGTGCAATTATTTTGAGGAAGTGTAGAAATTTTGTACTCAAAATTCGTAAGTAAAATAAAAAAGCCGGGGCGACCCGGCAAAAACAAAAATCACTGCATATTATTCGCTGACAAACCAGTCATCGGCGCTTTCCCACGTTTCCTGGAGAATTTCGCTAATGCGCTGTTTATCTTCTTTTGTTGCGCCAATAACCGATAAATTATTCGCTGCGGCATAACGTACCGATACGTGGCCTTCATTATCAGGAAACGCATACTGAATACGGCGGGAAAGTTCGCCAGCCAGGGCGTCAATAGCCCCAGCTGGCAATGGAGAAGTTTTCGCTATGGTGACTTCAATTCGCATAATAGCCCCCTGTTGAATATACTGGTTATTTATACAGGTAAAATAACCTAATGACAACAGGAAGCTACGATTTTTATTGTTTAACGGACCAGCGTACCGTTTCCCCGGCGAGGAATGGCACCAGGGTGTCATCAGTCAGTGCGATGCTTTCAGCAACCTGTTGCTCTTCACGTACCAGTTCGATGAATGTGTCGTTGACCGGCAAGCCATAGAACTGCGGGCCGTTTACAGAACAGAATGCTTCAAAGTGCTGCAGAGCATTCATCTCTTCAAAGACGGTAGCGTAACTGCCCAGCGCGGTTGGGGCGTTGAAGCAGCCCGCGCAGCCGCAACTGCTCTCTTTGCGATGACGTGCATGTGGCGCAGAATCCGTACCGAGGAATACTCGATTAAAACCGCTGGCGACCAGTTCACGCAATGCCTGTTGGTGAATATTGCGTTTGAGGATGGGTAAACAATACAGGTGCGGACGCACGCCACCAACCAGCATATGGTTGCGGTTAAACATCAGATGCTGCGGAGTGATGGTGGCAGCCAGCCGTTCATTTCCGTCACGGACATAGTCGGCTGCGTCTTTGGTGGTGATGTGTTCAAAAACGACTTTCAGTGCAGTCAGGCGCTGGCGCAGCGGTTCCATCACGCTTTCTATAAAGCGCGCTTCACGATCAAAAATGTCGATATCTGCATGTGTCACTTCACCATGCACCAGTAGCGGCATACCGATTTTTTCCATGCGCTCAAGTACCGGCATGATTGCGTCAACTGACGTAACGCCGTGGCTGGAGTTAGTGGTTGCGTTTGCCGGGTAAAGTTTTGCAGCGGTGAACACGCCTTCGTTAAATCCGCGCTCCAGCTCATTAGGATCCAGCGAATCTGTTAAATAACAGGTCATCAATGGGGTGAAATCGTGCCCGGCAGGTACGGCATCAAGAATACGCTGGCGATACGCCACGGCAGCCTCAACGGTGGTCACGGGCGGAGCCAGATTGGGCATTACGATAGCCCGTCCATAAATTTCGCTGGTATACGGCACGACAGTTTTTAACATGTCGCCATCGCGGAGGTGAAGGTGCCAGTCGTCTGGGCGGCGGATCTTTAATACCTGGGATGGTGCAGTCATTAATCTCTATGCTCCGGCTGAAGGGATGTTTTTGCCGGACACAAAGGATAAGCGGAAACGTTTTCCTTTGCACGAAAAATAAAGGGCGCGAATGCGCCCTCGTCATTAATCCGTAAACGGAATGACAATTTCGCCTGGCTTCACTTCAATGCCTTTCGCCAGTTTTTTCGCCATTGCTTCGCCCTGACTGCCATCTTCGCGCAGGACGTAAGCAGGTTGCTGGTTAAAGTAATTGCGTAATGCCTGGTTCAAATAGGGAAGCAACGTTTGCATCACCGTTTGCATTTTTTCCGGTTGTACCGTCGCATCGACCACTTCCATCTCTTTCAGGAAGATCGCACCTTTTTCTTTATCAAACACGGGCAGCGCTTTCAGCTTCAGTTTCATGGTCGCTTTCTGACTACCGAACAGGGAGTTCATGTCCAGATTGGCGTCTCCGGTTAGGGTAACCTTATTCGGCTCTTCGCGACCAATTTGGCTGGTCAAGTTTGTCAGAACAATATGGGCGTCAGCCACGCCGGGTAAACCGATATCTTTTGAGAAATTATTATGTTTCGCAAGCGACTGGTTAATTTCTTGTTCGGTGATGGTGTATTGGGTGAGTTGATTACAGCCAACGAGCAGGCCACTGACGATCAATGCAGCGGCAAATAAAAACTTGTTCATGGTAGTCCTCGACATGAAATCTGCGTCAATATCCTGACACAACGCAGCATGTGTCACCAGCGATAAACTCGCCAGCAGAAAAAACTGAAAACGGCGGCAACCCGCGAATACAGGCTGCCGCGGCGGGTCAGGATTAAATCGCCATTGATGATAACAAATTGATTTGTGTCTGTTTCGCCATATTATCGCGGTAATCAGCAACGCGGCTTGGCCAGTTGATTCCGGCTACCAGCGTCAGATTACGCAGTAGCGGAAATAGCTGAATATCATCTTCCGAAAGTTCGCCATTCACGGCGTTCGGTTTGACGATCAGTTTGTCCAGCGCACGCAAATCATCGCTGATATTCTTAATCAGACCGTCAGAGTGGGCCAGCAGGTCGGCAAAATTACCCGCGCTGGCCTCTTTCTTGTCGACGAAATATTTGCGCGCGGCGGGAGTAGAAAACTCATCAAATGCCGATTTGGCAAAACGCGGCAACAGCAGTTTGTTGGCGTAGCCATTGACTTTGCGCAGCCACTCTTCAATGGCAGGGGAACGTTTGCCGGTCAGTAACGGTTTGCCGTCGAGTTTATCGACATAGTGAACGATATCCATGCTTTCTGGCATATAGCGGCTGTCATCTTTTTGCAGAATGGGAACCTGTTTTTGACCGACCATCCGGGTGGGTGTTTCTGCGTCGTCGTTGAGCAGAACATGTAATTCGACGGGGATATTTTTCAGGCCGAAAATCATGCGGGCTTTGAGGCAGTAAGGGCAGTGATCGTAAATGTATAGCTTCACGTGACTCCTCCATTTGGCTGTCAGTTCACTTTCAGTATGGAGGAGTCAGGGGGGAGTATCAAATCAGGCGTCGCGTTCCAGCAAACGACGCGCGGCGCGTTTTTGACTAAACTGCCAACCCAGCGCAAGGAAAGTGAAGATGCCAATAATTCCCAGCATCATCCACGGAAGCTCTGGCTGGTGCGCCGATTTGCCCAGGTCAAACAGCCAGCCGCCACCGATATAACCAATAGCGCCACCAATCGCCAGACCCAGACGGCTAAACCCCATATAGCTGCCGCGAGCTCTTGCGTCCGCCAGCGAAGCACTTAAGGTTTCACGCGCAGGCTCGGCAATGATCGACCCGATATAAAACAGACAAATCAGGGTGAAAAGTTGTTGCAGGCCGCTGACCATGCCCACCGGCATCATGCTTAATGACATTATCAACAGCCCAGCCATCAACCGGTGTTCCAGACGAAAATGCTTTTCACTCCAGCGGGCGATAGGATAGAGCAACGTTAACGACAGACACGCTTCAATGGCATACATCCATTTAACGGCAGAGGGCGCGCCCGCCACGTCGTTGACCATAATTGGCAGCATCAGCATCACTTGAACAGCCAGCATGTAGTAACCCGCCAGCGTCAGGACATAGGTGACAAAACGCTTGTCGCGCATCACGCGGGTCATGCCTTCGCGAACGGGCGTGCGTACGGTGGAGAGTTTCCATGCCGGTAATAACCACGCATTGAACGCTGCACACAGTACAAACAAAACGGCCCCTGTGGCGCAGACCAGGCGAAAGTCGTATTGCAACAGCCAGCTCCCCAACAATGCGCCAATGACCGCACCGGCACTGTCCTGCATCATCAACAGCGAGAAAAAACGACCACGTTGTTGTGGACGGATTAGTTTCACCACCAGCGCCGAACGCGGCGGATCAAACAACGTGCCGCCGAGTCCCGAAAGCAGGCATGAAAACCACAATAGCCACGGTTCGTGGGCGATACCCATTGTGGCGAATCCGGCGGCACGCATCAGCATACCGATAACAATCATCGGTTTGGCACCAAAGCGGTCGGCAATTGCGCCGCCGAAAATACCCAGACCTTGCTGAATAAATTGGCGTAGACCGAGAGCAATACCGACCATGACGGCGGCCCAGCCCATTTGATCAACGAAGCGGATAGAGATCAGCGGGAAGACAACAAAGAACCCCAGCACGACCAGCATATTATCGATGAGCAGGAAATATTTACCCAGGTTCCTCGCCTGCGACACGCGGGACATTTCCCCTCCCGGGAAATAAAAGATGAGCACTTTCTATTCTGCATTGCCGCTAAGACTTTTCCCATCACTTCGGGGACAATATTTTTTTATCAAAACGTCGCTTTGATAGAGAGTTTTTATCAAATATGTGAATAATGCAGAAAATGGCATTTTGGACTTTTCACAGGGTCTGGTTGCGCAGGTATAGTAATACTTACAGCGTATTAAAGACGTTACGGGAAGGAGTAGGTATAGAATGTTTGGCTATCGCAGTAACGTGCCAAAAGTGCGCTTAACCACAGACCGACTGGTCGTGCGTCTGGTGCATGATCGTGATGCCTGGCGTCTTGCGGATTATTACGCAGAGAATCGCCATTTCCTCAAGCCCTGGGAGCCAGTGCGCGACGAAAGCCACTGTTATCCATCAGGCTGGCAGGCCAGGCTGGGGATGATTAACGAATTTCATAAACAAGGTTCAGCTTTCTACTTTGGCTTATTCGACCCGGACGAAAAAGAGATTATTGGCGTTGCCAATTTTTCCAATGTTGTTCGTGGCTCTTTTCATGCCTGCTATCTCGGTTATTCGATTGGGCAAAAATGGCAGGGCAAAGGACTCATGTTTGAAGCCCTGACCGCAGCCATTCGTTATATGCAGCGCACCCAACATATTCATCGCATTATGGCTAATTATATGCCGCACAATAAACGCAGCGGTGATTTACTGGCGCGACTGGGTTTTGAAAAAGAAGGCTATGCGAAAGACTATCTGTTGATTGATGGACAATGGCGCGATCACGTACTGACGGCATTAACTACCCCAGACTGGACGCCCGGCCGCTAAGGAGAATCTCATGAAATATCAACTTACTGCCCTTGAAGCTCGCGTGATTGGTTGCTTGCTGGAAAAGCAGGTGACCACGCCGGAGCAATACCCGCTCTCAGTCAATGGTGTAGTCACGGCCTGTAATCAGAAAACGAACCGTGAACCGGTCATGAATCTGAGTGAATCCGAAGTGCAGGAACAGCTGGATAATCTGGTCAAACGTTATTATCTACGCACAGTGAGCGGTTTTGGTAATCGGGTCACCAAATATGAGCAACGTTTTTGTAATTCAGAATTTGGCGATCTGAAACTGAGCGCAGCGGAAGTGGCGTTAATCACCACGTTGTTATTGCGTGGTGCCCAGACGCCAGGTGAACTGCGCAGCCGCGCCGCGCGAATGTATGAATTCAGCGATATGGCGGAAGTGGAGTCGACGCTGGAACAACTGGCAAATCGCGAAGATGGTCCTTTTGTGGTGCGTCTGGCCCGCGAACCGGGTAAACGCGAAAACCGCTACATGCATCTTTTCAGTGGTGAGGTTGAAGATCAGCCGGCGGTGACGGATATGTCGAACGCGGTTGACGGTGATTTACAGGCCCGCGTCTAAGCCCTGGAAATCGAAGTGGCAGAACTGAAACAGCGTCTTGATTCGTTGCTGGCCCATCTGGGAGATTAAAGTGAAAAAATTACGTATCGGCGTAGTGGGATTAGGTGGCATTGCGCAAAAAGCGTGGTTACCGGTGCTGGCGGCAGCGTCTGACTGGACGTTACAAGGAGCCTGGTCGCCTACGCGCGCGAAAGCCCTGCCAATTTGTGAAAGCTGGCGCATTCCTTATGCCGATTCGTTATCCAGCCTTGCCGCCAGTTGCGATGCGGTTTTTGTGCATTCCAGCACCGCCAGCCACTTTGACGTGGTCAGTACGTTACTCAATGCGGGGGTACATGTCTGTGTCGATAAACCGCTGGCAGAAAATCTGCGCGATGCTGAACGGCTGGTGGAACTGGCGGCGCGGAAAAAACTGACGTTGATGGTCGGTTTTAACCGTCGTTTCGCACCACTCTACGGTGAGTTAAAAACGCAACTCGCCACCGCAGCCTCGCTAAGAATGGATAAACATCGTAGCAATAGCGTCGGGCCACACGATCTTTATTTCACGTTGCTGGATGATTATCTGCATGTGGTGGATACCGCGCTGTGGTTGTCGGGCGGCAAAGCCTCTCTGGATGGCGGTACGCTACTGACTAACGACGCTGGCGAAATGCTGTTTGCCGAGCACCATTTTTCGGCTGGTCCTTTGCAGATCACCACCTGTATGCATCGCCGTGCCGGAAGTCAGCGTGAAACCGTGCAGGCCGTGACTGACGGTGCGCTCATCGACATTACGGATATGCGCGAATGGCGTGAGGAGCGCGGGCAGGGCGTAGTGCATAAACCGATTCCTGGTTGGCAGAGTACGCTTGAGCAACGTGGGTTTGTCGGCTGTGCGCGGCACTTCATTGAATGTGTGCAAAACCAGACAGTTCCGCAAACCGCCGGCGAACAGGCCGTGCTGGCGCAACGTATCGTTGACAAGATCTGGCGCGATGCGATGAGTGAATAAACCCTGTAACATCTGGCGGTAGCAATTCACCATAATCCAGGTAGACTATTCGCCTCTTTCAGCGCCTGCCTTGCAGGCGTTTTGCCCGTGGGTCTGGATTAGAACACCGATGAATTTATTAAAATCGCTGGCCGCCGTCAGCTCGATGACCATGTTTTCGCGTGTGCTTGGCTTCGCACGAGACGCAATTGTCGCCAGAATCTTTGGCGCAGGGATGGCAACCGACGCCTTTTTCGTCGCTTTTAAACTTCCTAACTTGTTACGCCGTATCTTTGCCGAAGGGGCATTTTCCCAGGCATTTGTACCGATTCTGGCGGAATATAAAAGTAAGCAGGGTGAAGACGCCACGCGGGTCTTTGTCTCTTATGTTTCTGGCCTGCTGACACTTGCGCTGGCGGTTGTGACGGTCGCTGGCATGCTCGCCGCACCGTGGGTGATCATGGTGACCGCGCCAGGCTTCGCTGACACAGCTGACAAATTTGCCCTGACCAGCCAGCTACTAAAGATTACCTTTCCCTATATCTTGCTGATCTCCCTGGCGTCGCTGGTGGGAGCGATTCTGAATACGTGGAACCGCTTCTCGATTCCGGCGTTTGCTCCAACACTGCTTAACATCAGCATGATTGGTTTCGCGCTGTTTGCCGCACCGTACTTTAACCCACCGGTGCTGGCGCTGGCGTGGGCTGTTACGGTCGGCGGCGTCCTGCAGCTGGTGTATCAGCTACCGCACCTGAAGAAGATCGGCATGCTGGTCCTGCCGCGCATTAACTTCCACGATGCCGGAGCAATGCGCGTGGTGAAACAGATGGGACCGGCGATCCTTGGCGTCTCTGTGAGCCAGATCTCCTTAATCATCAACACCATTTTTGCCTCGTTTCTTGCTTCCGGTTCGGTGTCTTGGATGTATTACGCCGACCGCTTAATGGAGTTTCCGTCCGGTGTGCTGGGCGTGGCGCTTGGCACCATTTTGCTGCCGTCGCTGTCGAAAAGTTTTGCCAGTGGCAATCATGATGAATACAACCGTTTGATGGACTGGGGGTTGCGTCTTTGTTTCCTGTTGGCGCTGCCGAGTGCGGTTGCGTTGGGCATTCTTTCCGGTCCGTTGACCGTTTCGCTGTTCCAGTACGGTAAATTTACCGCGTTTGATGCGCTGATGACCCAGCGGGCGTTAATTGCCTACTCGGTGGGTTTGATTGGCCTGATTGTAGTGAAAGTGTTGGCTCCTGGCTTTTATTCCCGCCAGGACATTAAAACGCCAGTGAAAATTGCCATCGTTACGCTGATTTTAACGCAATTGATGAACCTGGCGTTTATTGGTCCGTTGAAACATGCCGGGCTGTCACTTTCTATTGGTCTGGCGGCGTGTCTGAATGCTTCGCTGCTTTACTGGCAGTTGCGTAAGCAGAAAATCTTTACCCCGCAACCCGGCTGGATGGCGTTTCTGTTGCGTCTGGTGGTGGCGGTACTGGTGATGTCTGGCGTGCTTTTAGGTATGTTACATATCATGCCGGAGTGGTCATTGGGTACCATGCCCTGGCGCTTACTGCGTTTAATGGCGGTCGTGCTGGCGGGGATTGCCGCGTACTTCGCTGCACTGGCGGTACTGGGCTTCAAAGTTAAAGAATTTGCCCGCCGGACGGTGTAACAATGCATTCCGGCCTGCAGTGCAGGCCGGAGATAATATTCAGATCGAAATCTTTTTACCGCCGCGATGGGTTGTTGAGGTCTGACCGTTCGCCCCATATAGCGTCGGTTCCTGATGCGGTTTCAACATTTCCAGCGCCTGTTGATTGCGCTCAATCTGTCCTTCCAGTAACCAGCCGTTATGTTGATTCATTTGGCGTAGTTGCTGCGTTTTCACAGTAATTTCCTGCCAGCGTTGACTAATATCAACGCTATTTGCTGTATTGGGTTCTTTCTTGCGTAACTGTTCGAGGTAATCCAGCGTCGCCAGCAGTGAGCTTTTTTGTTCTGTAATCCATTGCAACTGGCTGCCGTTGATCTGCCCCATAGAGAGATGTTGCTGTTCTTGATCCATTACCGTTTTGAGATCGTTAAGCACAGCGGACATCTGGTCGAGGATCTCTGCAAGACGTGTCATACGATCAGTTACTCTGCAAGTCTTGCTGCGCTTCGTTGATCAGCGCATCGGCAATTTTGCCGGTGTCCATTTTTAGTTCACCGTTACGAATCGCCAGTTTTAACGCTTCGACACGTTCAAGATTGATATCACTGCTGCCGGGTTGCATCAGTTTTGCTTGCGCGTCGCTTAACGTCACACTGGTGCTGGTGGAGGCTGTTGTTTTTGCCGCCCGGGTGTTCGTTACCGGCGCGTCAGTGGTTTCGCGCGGTTGAACGGTGCTTACAGGCTTCAGAGGCGAAGTGCGATCAATACTCATGGTTTATTCCTCATTGAGGGCGCTTTTATCATGTGTTGCTTATTTATCGGCAAGGGACGGGTAATCTTTAACAGCTTACAGGTTTATAAGAATATTCCCATCTGCATCAACAACGCCGCTGACTACCTGTCCCGATACCATGCGCACCCGCGCATTCTGTGCGACGGCTGCATTGTTCAGCGCCTGACCTTCTGCGTTGGCGCTAAACCCATCACCGCTGGCGATCACATTGACGCGTTGTCCCGCTTTTACCCGCCATGCCTGGCGAAACTGGGTTAACTGGATTGGTTGATCGGGTGATAGATCGCGCAGGCTAATGGCATCAACAAGTTGATTGATATCCAGCACCGTACGCGGTGGCAGGGTATCCAGCCGTCCGCGTTTCAGTTTGACATTGCCAGCTTCCAGCTTTCCTCCCCGCGCAATGGGCATCGCGGCAACCACATAATTTCCTGTGGCCTGTACATTAACCTGTAAATATCGTTTGTCGTTACCGCAGCGTGCCAACACATTCACATTGCCCCACAGGCGGGAATTATTGCTCATCGAAAGCAATGGCTGCTCGCACGGCGGTAGTAGATTGGGCGCTGTACGAATAGAAACACGAACCTCATCACTTACCCCCGCGAGCTGGGCGCTAAAAAAGGTTTGCAATTGCGATGTGAGATTGCTCGCCGCACTTAACGGACTGAACAGTATCGCAATGATCGCCACGCTACGTTTTATTGCCAGCATTTTCGCCCCCCAGCCATTTCTACAACGTGAATTGTACCTGTCCGCAATGGTCATCAACGGCATAAATAGCGACCCATTTTGCGTTTATTCCGCCGATAACGCGCGCGTAAAGGCATTTAAGCTGATGGCAGAATTTTGATACCTGCGGAGGAGATATGCTCGATAAGCTCGACGCCGCCTTACGTTTTCAACAAGAGGCGCTCAATCTGCGCGCCCAGCGTCAGGAAGTGCTGGCAGCAAACATCGCCAATGCCGATACCCCTGGTTATCAGGCGCGCGATATCGATTTTGCCAGTGAACTTAAAAAAGTCATGCAACGTGGACGGGATGCAACCAGTGTGGTTGCACTGACGATGACCTCAACGCAACACATCCCGGCGCAGGCGCTGACGCCTCCTACCGCAGAACTGCAATACCGTATTCCGGACCAGCCTTCGCTTGACGGTAATACCGTCGATATGGATCGCGAACGCACCCAGTTTGCCGATAACAGCCTGCAATACCAGATGAGCCTTAGCGCGTTGAGCGGGCAAATCAAAGGCATGATGAACGTTTTACAGAGCGGAAATTAACGGATGGCACTGCTGAATATTTTTGATATCGCCGGGTCGGCGTTAACTGCCCAGTCCCAGCGCCTGAACGTGGCGGCCAGTAATCTGGCGAATGCTGATAGCGTGACCGGTCCCGATGGACAGCCATATCGGGCAAAACAGGTGGTATTCCAGGTTAACGCTGCACCAGGTGCTGCGACAGGCGGCGTAAAGGTTGCCGATGTTATAGAAAGTCAGGCCCCGGACAAACTGGTTTATGAACCGGGTAATCCGCTGGCAGATGCAAAGGGCTACGTAAAAATGCCGAACGTTGATGTCGTCGGGGAGATGGTTAACACCATGTCGGCGTCACGCAGCTATCAGGCCAATGTTGAAGTGCTCAACACGGTGAAAAGCATGATGCTGAAAACCCTTACGCTCGGTCAATAAAGGAGAAAGCTATGTCCATTGCGGTAACCACCACCGATCCGACAAATACCGGCGTCAGTACCACCAGCAGTAGTTCGCTCACGGGCAGCAACGCCGCAGATTTACAAAGCAGTTTTCTGACTTTGCTGGTGGCGCAGCTGAAAAACCAGGACCCGACCAATCCAATGGAAAACAACGAGCTGACGTCGCAACTGGCACAAATCAGCACGGTCAGCGGGATTGAAAAACTCAATACCACGCTCGGATCTATTTCCGGACAGATTGATAACAGCCAGTCGTTACAGGCCAGTAACCTGATCGGTCACGGCGTGATGATCCCCGGCACCACTATTCTTGCGGGAACCGGCAGTGAAGAAGGGGCTGTGACCACGACCACGCCGTTTGGTGTTGAGCTGCAACAGGCGGCAGACAAAGTTACGGCCACCATCACCGATAAAAATGGCGCGGTTGTGCGCACCATTGATATTGGTGAACTGACCGCCGGAGTTCACAGTTTCACCTGGGACGGTACGTTGACTGATGGCAGCACTGCGCCGAACGGTTCTTACAATGTAGCGATTAGCGCCAGTAACGGTGGTACACAACTGGTTGCCCAGCCGCTGCAGTTTGCTCTGGTGCAGGGTGTGATCCGCGGCAACAACGGTAATACGCTGGATCTCGGCACTTACGGCACCACCACCCTCGACGAAGTACGGCAGATAATTTAAGCCTTCACATTTCAGGAGTCAGTCATGGCCTTTTCTCAAGCGGTTAGCGGATTAAACGCTGCCGCCACCAACCTCGATGTTATTGGCAACAATATCGCCAACTCCGCCACCTACGGCTTTAAATCAGGCACGGCCTCTTTTGCCGATATGTTTGCCGGTTCGAAAGTGGGACTGGGGGTAAAAGTTGCCGGTATCACTCAGGACTTTACCGATGGCACGACCACCAACACCGGGCGAGGTCTGGACGTTGCTATCAGCCAGAACGGTTTTTTCCGTCTGGTAGACAGCAACGGTTCGGTGTTCTACAGCCGTAACGGACAATTTAAGCTGGATGAAAACCGTAACCTGGTGAATATGCAAGGTTTACAGCTGACGGGTTACCCGGCAACCGGTACGCCGCCGACTATTCAGCAAGGGGCGAATCCGACTAATATTTCGATCCCGAATACCCTGATGGCAGCGAAAACTACCACCACGGCATCGATGCAGATCAACCTGAATTCCAGCGATCCGCTTCCTACTGTTACGCCATTCAGCGCCAGCAATGCGGATAGCTATAACAAAAAAGGTTCGGTGACTGTTTTCGACAGTCAGGGTAATGCTCATGACATGAGCGTCTACTTTGTGAAGACCGGGGATAATAACTGGCAGGTCTACACCCAGGATAGCAGTGATCCAACAGGTACAGCCGAGCCTGCAATGAAGCTGGTGTTTAATGCCAATGGCGTTCTGACCTCAAATCCAACAGAGAATATTACCACTGGCGCAATTAACGGCGCAGATCCCGCCACGTTTAGCCTGAGCTTCCTCAACTCCATGCAGCAAAATACCGGCGCTAACAATATTGTGGCAACCACCCAGAATGGCTACAAACCGGGCGATCTGGTGAGTTATCAAATCAATGATGACGGTACGGTTGTCGGCAACTATTCCAACGAACAAACACAACTGCTGGGGCAGATTGTACTGGCGAACTTTGCCAACAACGAAGGTCTGGCATCCGAAGGCGACAACGTCTGGTCTGCGACGCAATCTTCTGGCGTGGCGCTGTTGGGGTCAGCCGGGACGGGCAACTTTGGCACCCTGACCAACGGTGCGTTGGAAGCGTCCAACGTCGATCTCAGTAAAGAACTGGTCAATATGATCGTTGCCCAGCGTAACTATCAGTCTAACGCCCAGACCATCAAAACCCAGGACCAGATCCTCAACACGCTGGTTAACTTACGCTAATCGCTGACGGGATAGCTCAATGGATCACGCAATTTATACCGCGATGGGAGCAGCCAGCCAGACGCTGAATCAACAGGCGGTAACCGCCAGTAATCTGGCCAATGCCTCTACGCCCGGTTTTCGCGCGCAGTTAAACGCCTTGCGTGCAGTGCCGGTGGAAGGGCTTTCACTGCCCACGCGCACGCTGGTAACGGCGTCAACACCGGGTGCAGACATGACGCCCGGCAAGATGGATTACACCTCGCGCCCGCTGGACGTTGCGTTGCAGCAGGATGGCTGGCTGGCCGTGCAGTCCGCTGACGGCAGCGAAGGGTATACGCGTAATGGCAGCATTCAGGTTGATCCCACCGGGCAACTGACAATTCAGGGGCATCCGGTGATAGGCGAGGCTGGGCCAATTGCTGTGCCGGAAGGGGCGGAAATCACTATTGCTGCCGATGGCACAATCTCGGCTCTCAATCCGGGCGATCCGGCAAATACGGTTGCGCCAGTAGGGCGTCTTAAACTGGTGAAAGCCACGGGCAGCGAAGTGCAGCGCGGTGACGACGGCATTTTTCGTTTAAGCGCAGAAACCCAGGCCACGCGTGGGCCGGTACTGCAGGCAGATCCAACCTTGCGTGTGATGTCGGGGGTTCTGGAAGGCAGTAACGTCAATGCCGTTGCGGCAATGAGCGACATGATTGCCAGCGCGCGGCGTTTTGAAATGCAGATGAAGGTGATCAGCAGCGTCGATGATAACGCAGGCCGTGCCAACCAACTGCTGTCGATGAGTTAATTGAAAGGATACATGACAAGTATAAGTTGCCCGATGCGCAAGTTTATCGGGTCTATGGGGGCAATCGCAATTTATCGATTTTGCGAGCACTTGTAGGCCGGATAAGGCGTTTACGCCGCATCCGGCAAGAAGACATATGCACTTTGTCACTAATCCACTACAGGACATTTTATGATCAGTTCATTATGGATCGCCAAAACGGGCCTTGACGCCCAGCAAACCAATATGGACGTCATTGCCAACAACCTGGCAAACGTCAGTACTAACGGTTTTAAGCGTCAGCGCGCGGTGTTTGAAGATCTGCTTTATCAAACCATTCGCCAGCCGGGGGCACAGTCTTCCGAACAAACCACCTTACCCTCCGGATTACAAATCGGCACGGGGGTACGCCCGGTCGCCACTGAACGCTTACACAGCCAGGGAAACCTGTCGCAGACCAACAACAGCAAAGATGTCGCGATTAAAGGGCAGGGCTTTTTCCAGGTGATGTTGCCAGATGGTTCATCAGCCTATACCCGTGACGGCTCTTTCCAGGTGGATCAGAACGGGCAGCTGGTGACGGCTGGTGGTTTTCAGGTGCAGCCAGCGATCACCATTCCGGCGAATGCGTTAAGTATCACCATCGGTCGTGATGGCGTGGTCAGCGTAACCCAACAAGGCCAGGCAGCTCCGGTTCAGGTTGGGCAGCTCAATCTCACCACCTTTATGAATGACACCGGGCTGGAGAGCATTGGCGAAAACCTCTACACCGAAACGCAATCCTCTGGTGCACCGAACGAAAGCACGCCGGGCCTGAACGGCGCGGGACTGCTGTATCAAGGGTATGTTGAAACGTCTAACGTCAACGTGGCGGAAGAACTGGTCAATATGATTCAGGTGCAACGCGCTTACGAAATCAACAGTAAAGCGGTGTCCACCACCGATCAGATGCTGCAAAAACTGACGCAACTCTAAGGCTTAACCGGTGGCAGGTTCACCGGTTTACTGATTTTTGAAGATGATAGCCATGCAAAAAAACGCTGCGCATACTTATGCCATTTCCAGCTTGTTGGTGCTTTCACTAACCGGCTGCGCCTGGATACCCTCCACGCCGCTGGTGCAGGGGGCGACCAGTGCACAACCGGTTCCCGGTCCGACGCCCGTCGCCAACGGTTCTATTTTCCAGTCTGCTCAGCCGATTAACTATGGCTATCAACCGCTGTTTGAAGATCGTCGACCACGCAATATTGGCGATACGCTGACCATCGTGTTGCAGGAGAACGTCAGCGCCAGCAAAAGCTCCTCTGCGAATGCCAGCCGTGACGGTAAAACTAATTTTGGCTTTGATACTGTGCCGCGCTATTTGCAGGGGCTGTTTGGTAACGCTCGTGCCGATGTCGAAGCCTCCGGTGGTAACACGTTCAACGGAAAGGGCGGGGCCAATGCCAGCAATACCTTTAGCGGCACGTTGACGGTGACGGTTGACCAGGTACTGGTCAACGGCAACCTGCATGTGGTGGGTGAAAAACAGATTGCCATTAATCAGGGTACCGAATTTATTCGCTTCTCTGGCGTGGTTAATCCACGCACTATCAGCGGCAGCAATACCGTACCGTCTACTCAGGTGGCGGATGCGCGCATTGAATACGTAGGCAATGGCTACATTAACGAAGCGCAAAATATGGGCTGGTTGCAGCGTTTCTTCCTTAACCTGTCGCCAATGTAAGTGAGGCTGTGGTGATTAAATTTCTCTCTGCATTAATTCTTCTACTGGTCACGACGGCGGCTCAGGCTGAGCGTATTCGCGATCTCACCAGTGTTCAGGGGGTAAGGCAAAACTCACTGATTGGCTATGGTCTGGTGGTGGGGCTGGATGGCACCGGTGACCAGACAACCCAGACGCCGTTTACCACACAAACGCTTAATAACATGCTCTCACAGCTGGGAATTACCGTTCCGACGGGCACCAATATGCAGCTAAAAAACGTCGCTGCGGTAATGGTGACAGCGTCACTTCCTCCGTTTGGACGTCAGGGGCAAACCATCGATGTGGTGGTTTCTTCCATGGGAAATGCCAAAAGCTTGCGTGGAGGTACGTTGTTGATGACACCGCTTAAGGGCGTTGACAGTCAGGTGTATGCGCTGGCGCAGGGCAATATTCTGGTTGGCGGCGCAGGAGCCTCCGCTGGCGGTAGCAGTGTTCAGGTTAACCAACTGAACGGTGGACGGATCACCAATGGTGCGGTTATTGAACGTGAATTGCCCAGCCAGTTTGGCGTCGGGAATACCCTTAATTTGCAACTTAACGACGAAGATTTCAGCATGGCGCAGCAAATCGCTGACACCATCAACCGCGTGCGTGGATATGGCAGCGCCACCGCGTTAGATGCGCGGACTATTCAGGTGCGCGTACCGAGTGGCAACAGTTCCCAGGTCCGCTTCCTTGCCGATATTCAGAATATGCAGGTTAATGTCACCCCGCAGGACGCTAAAGTAGTGATTAACTCGCGCACCGGTTCGGTGGTGATGAATCGCGAAGTGACCCTCGACAGCTGCGCGGTAGCGCAGGGGAATCTCTCAGTAACAGTTAATCGTCAGGCCAATGTCAGCCAGCCAGATACACCGTTTGGTGGTGGACAGACTGTGGTTACTCCACAAACGCAGATCGATTTACGCCAGAGCGGCGGTTCGCTGCAAAGCGTACGTTCCAGCGCCAGCCTCAATAACGTGGTGCGCGCGCTCAATGCGCTGGGCGCTACGCCGATGGATCTGATGTCCATACTGCAATCAATGCAAAGTGCGGGATGTCTGCGGGCAAAACTGGAAATCATCTGATGATCAGCGACAGCAAACTACTGGCAAGTGCGGCCTGGGATGCGCAATCACTCAACGAACTAAAGGCGAAAGCGGGCGAAGATCCGGCGGCAAATATCCGTCCGGTGGCCCGTCAGGTGGAAGGGATGTTCGTGCAGATGATGTTGAAAAGCATGCGCGACGCTTTACCAAAAGATGGCCTGTTCAGCAGCGAGCACACTCGCCTGTATACCAGTATGTATGACCAGCAGATTGCCCAACAGATGACGGCGGGCAAAGGTCTGGGGCTTGCAGAGATGATGGTTAAACAGATGACGCCAGAACAACCATTGCCAGAGGAGTCCACGCCAGCAGCACCGATGAAATTCCCGCTCGAAACTGTGGTGCGTTATCAAAATCAGGCGCTTTCGCAGCTGGTGCAAAAGGCCGTGCCACGTAACTACGATGATTCGCTGCCGGGTGACAGTAAAGCATTCCTCGCGCAACTCTCGCTGCCCGCCCAACTGGCAAGCCAGCAAAGCGGTGTGCCACATCATTTGATCCTCGCTCAGGCGGCACTGGAATCTGGTTGGGGGCAACGGCAAATCCGCCGCGAAAACGGCGAGCCGAGCTATAACCTGTTTGGTGTCAAAGCCTCTGGCAACTGGAAAGGGCCAGTTACTGAAATCACCACGACTGAATATGAAAACGGCGAAGCGAAGAAAGTAAAAGCGAAGTTTCGCGTCTACAGCTCGTATCTGGAAGCCTTGTCGGATTACGTTGGGCTGTTAACGCGTAACCCGCGCTACGCCGCCGTGACGACCGCCGCGAGTGCGGAACAGGGGGCGCAGGCCCTACAGGACGCGGGCTATGCCACCGATCCTCACTATGCCCGCAAACTCACCAACATGATTCAGCAGATGAAATCGATAAGCGACAAGGTGAGCAAAACCTACAGTATGAACATTGATAATCTGTTCTGAATAACTCAAGTCCGGCGGGTCGCTGCCGATAATACTCTGTAATTGAAGGCTTATAAGGAACCTCCATGTCCAGCTTGATTAATAACGCCATGAGCGGACTGAACGCGGCCCAGGCGGCGTTAAATACGGCAAGTAATAATATCTCCAGCTATAACGTTGCCGGATATACCCGCCAAACCACTATTATGGCGCAGGCCAATAGCACGTTGGGCGCTGGCGGCTGGGTTGGCAATGGTGTCTACGTTTCTGGTGTGCAGCGTGAGTATGATGCGTTTATTACCAACCAGTTACGTGCGGCGCAGACGCAAAGTAGCGGTCTGACTGCCCGCTATGAGCAGATGTCGAAAATCGACAATATGCTCTCCACCAGTACCTCTTCGCTGGCAACACAGATGCAGGATTTCTTCACCAGCCTGCAAACGCTGGTGAGTAACGCGGAAGACCCGGCAGCGCGCCAGGCGCTGATTGGGAAATCAGAAGGATTGGTGAATCAGTTTAAAACCACCGATCAATATCTGCGCGACCAGGACAAACAGGTCAATATCGCGATAGGTGCCAGCGTTGATCAGATCAACAACTACGCTAAACAAATTGCCAGCCTGAACGATCAAATCTCGCGCCTGACAGGCGTGGGGGCAGGGGCGTCACCTAACAATCTGCTGGATCAACGCGATCAACTGGTGAGCGAATTAAACCAGATTGTTGGTGTAGAAGTCAGCGTTCAGGATGGCGGCACTTATAACATCACGATGGCCAATGGTTACTCACTGGTTCAGGGAAGTACGGCGCGGCAACTGGCGGCAGTTCCTTCCAGCGCTGACCCTTCTCGTACGACTGTCGCTTATGTTGATGGGACGGCAGGCAATATTGAGATCCCGGAGAAATTACTGAATACCGGGTCGCTGGGCGGCATTCTGACATTCCGTTCTCAGGATCTGGACCAGACGCGTAATACGCTTGGACAACTGGCGCTGGCATTTGCCGAGGCTTTCAACACCCAACACAAAGCCGGATTTGATGCTAACGGCGATGCCGGTGAAGATTTCTTTGCTATCGGTAAGCCCGCGGTTCTGCAAAACACGAAAAACAAAGGTGACGTTGCGATCGGTGCCACGGTAACTGATGCCTCCGCGGTACTGGCGACAGATTACAAAATCTCGTTCGATAATAATCAGTGGCAGGTCACCCGCCTTGCCAGCAATACCACTTTTACGGTGACGCCGGATGCCAACGGTAAAGTGGCATTTGATGGTCTGGAGTTGACGTTTACAGGAACGCCTGCCGTTAACGACAGCTTCACGCTGAAACCAGTAAGTGACGCCATCGTCAACATGGATGTATTAATCACCGACGAAGCGAAAATCGCGATGGCGAGCGAAGAAGATGCGGGTGATAGCGACAACCGCAACGGTCAGGCCCTGCTGGATCTGCAAAGCAACAGTAAAACGGTGGGCGGTGCGAAATCCTTTAACGACGCTTATGCCTCGTTAGTGAGTGATATCGGTAATAAAACCGCGACGTTGAAAACCAGTAGCACCACGCAAGGTAATGTGGTGACGCAGCTTTCCAATCAGCAGCAGTCGATTTCCGGTGTCAATCTCGATGAGGAGTACGGAAATCTGCAACGTTTTCAGCAGTATTACCTGGCGAATGCGCAGGTTCTGCAGACGGCAAACGCGATTTTTGATGCGCTGATTAACATTCGCTAAGGGGAGATAAGATGCGTTTCAGTACCCAGATGATGTACCAGCAAAACATGCGTGGCATCACCAATTCTCAGGCAGAATGGATGAAGTACGGCGAGCAGATGTCGACAGGTAAGCGAGTCGTTAACCCTTCTGACGATCCCATTGCAGCATCACAAGCCGTAGTTCTCTCCCAGGCACAGGCGCAAAACAGCCAGTACACGCTGGCACGTACTTTCGCCACTCAAAAAGTGTCACTGGAAGAGAGTGTACTTAGCCAGGTCACCACTGCTATCCAGAATGCTCAGGAAAAAATTGTCTACGCCAGCAATGGCACCTTGAGTGACGATGACCGGGCCTCGCTGGCTACGGATATTCAGGGGCTTCGTGACCAGTTGCTGAATCTGGCGAACACCACTGACGGTAACGGGCGTTACATTTTTGCCGGTTATAAAACAGAAACTGCGCCGTTTAGTGAGGCTAACGGTGATTATGTCGGCGGAACAGAAAGTATTAAGCAACAGGTCGATGCTTCGCGTTCGATGGTGATAGGGCACACGGGTGACAAAATTTTCGACAGTATTACCAGCAACGCGGTAGCGGAACCAGACGGTAGCGCTTCTGAAACCAATCTTTTTGCCATGCTGGATAGTGCCATCGCAGCCCTGAAAACGCCGGTCGCGGATAGCGAAGCGGATAAAGAAACCGCCGCTGCGGCGTTAGATAAAACCAACCGCGGACTGAAAAACTCGCTGAACAATGTGCTGACTGTTCGCGCGGAATTAGGCACGCAGCTGAACGAACTGGAGTCGCTGGATTCATTAGGTAGCGATCGCGCTTTAGGGCAAACGCAGCAGATGAGCGATCTGGTTGATGTGGATTGGAATGCAACTATTTCATCTTACATCATGCAGCAAACGGCATTGCAGGCATCGTATAAAGCATTTACCGATATGCAGGGATTGTCGCTCTTCCAGCTCAACAAATAATTTCGCTTTAAAACATATCATGAAACTGGGTATGTTTTGTCTGCCTGCTCTGGGATCGCTGGGGCGGGCATTTTTTTGCCTATTTTGCATTGTTGGTTAGCAAGGATGCCATTCGATGAATTTTAATATGTTGATTCAAAGATGAAATAAAAAAGCCCTGGCAGTTACCAGGGCTTGATTACTTTGAGCTAATTATTACTCAACAGGTTGCGGACGCGCAGGAGCGGCAGAGGCATGATGTGTTGCCGTATGACCACCTGCGGCACCTTTACCTTCGAAGGCAAAAGTAGGGCGCTGCCAGTCACTGTGACGCGGTGCCTCCGGAACATATTCCGGTGCTGGAGCGCGCGTCATTGGCGCGGTAGCGTGGTTATGCTCAACGGTGACCTCAGGTTCGACCGCAGCTACCGTTTCAACTTCTGCTGCGACTTCAGCGACTACTGGCGCGGCAGGTTGAGCAACAACTTCAGGTTCAGCAACTACAACCTCAGCAGTTTCGACAACTTCTTCAATATCTGCCGTCTCTTCCTGCGGTTCAACCACCGGTTCTGCTTGTTCTGCAACTTCCTGGGCTACGGCAACATCAGACTCGGTAATCACCTGCGGCTGTTCAGTTACCGCGGCAGCAATCACTTCAGGATGCGTCGTTTCAACCACTTCCGGTTGCGGTTCGGCAACCTGAACGGGGGCTTCTACGACACCGGCCACTTCTTCAACAACTGGCGCGCTAACAACCGGTTCGATAGCGGCGGCGACAGGGACCTCAGTCACCATCGGCTGCACATGTACTTCTTCCTGTTCGCGCTGCTCTTCAACCTGTACATCTTGCGGACGTACAATTGGATAGCGGATCCAGACTTTGCCAGAGGCCAGTTCCGGAGACGCGCACGCTACGGTCAACGGCATTGGCGACTGGGTTGGATAACGCTCGTCACGATAGCGACGACGACGCTGACCACTTACGCGCAGGTGACGAGGCGAGCGGCGAGAACGACGCGGCATGCCACCGTTGTCACGGTTATCAGCATTGTTCTCTTCTTGCTGTTCTGGTGCAGTTTGCGCTACGACTGGCAGCGGGACTTTCACCAGTTCTGTGCGTGGAGCTGGCGCTTCCTGAACAATTGGTTCGGCAGCGACAGTTTCTTCAACCACCGGTGCGACTACCGCTTCTTCGGCTACGCTTTGCTCGTAACGCACTTTCTGATTGAGCTGACGCTGTTTACGACGCGGCTGAACCGGACGTACACGTTCTTCCTGTTCGGTTTCCTGAACAGATTGCTCTTCAACATTCAGCGCCTTCGCTTCTTGTTGCGCCTGACGTTTATCATCATTACGGCGGCGGCTACGTTCACGACGCGGCGCTTGCTGCTCGTCGGTGGTACGCGCTTTTTCCGTTACCTCAGCCTGCTGACGGCTCTCACGCGTCTCGGCAGTCTGCTGCTGTGCCTGGCGACGATTACGACGGTTTTCTTCGCGATTATCGCTGCCTTCAGTACGTTCACTACGGGTGTCGCGGCGCTCATTACGGTCACGGCGGTTGTTCTGACGAGGCTTGCGACGATCCTGTTGACGTTCCGGTTTCGCTTCTGCTTTCGGTGTTGGTTGCTCGGACGGTTTGGTTTCTTCACCACCGCTGAACAGCGCTTTCAGTGCGCCGAAGAAGCGGCTCAACAGCCCAGGTTGGGCAGGAGCGGCTGGTGTTGCCGGTGCAGATTTAGGTGCTGGGGCTACGACAGGCGCGGCAGGTTCAGCTGGGGTTGGCGCTGGCGGCACATCCGGCATGGCAAAGGTTGCCAGCGCAGGTTGTTCCGGACGCTTACGTTCAGCGAACTCTTCTTCAGACGGCAGCGCCATCGCTTCTTCATGCAGCTTCGGCAGCATGTAGCTTAAGGTCGGCGTTTCTTCCCCTTTACGCACGCGCAGCACGTGGTAGTGCGGGGTTTCCATCTGATCGTTTGGCACAATCACGCAGCGAACACCGTCCTGACGCGTTTCAATGGCATTCACCGCAGAACGTTTTTCATTCAGCAGATAAGAAGCGATTGGCACAGGAACAATGGCGTGAACTTCCTGGGTGTTCTCTTTCAGCGCTTCTTCTTCGATCAGACGCAGAATAGAGAGCGACAGCGATTCGTTGTCACGCACGGTACCGGTACCGGAGCAGCGCGGGCAGACGTGATGGCTGGATTCACCCAGTGATGGGCTCAGGCGCTGACGGGACATTTCCAGCAGGCCAAAGCGAGAAATATGGCTGATTTGAATACGCGCACGGTCCTGACGCACCGCTTCACGCAGACGGTTTTCTACCGCACGCTGGTGGCGTACTGGCGTCATGTCGATGAAGTCGATAACAATCAGGCCGCCGAGGTCACGCAGGCGCAGCTGACGAGCAATCTCATCGGCAGCTTCGAGGTTAGTGTTAAACGCGGTTTCTTCGATATCGCCGCCGCGGGTCGCGCGTGCGGAGTTGATGTCGATGGCCGTTAACGCTTCGGTGCTGTCGATAACAATGGAACCACCAGACGGCAGACGAACTTCACGCTGGAAGGCGGACTCGATCTGTGACTCGATCTGGTAGTGGCTGAACAGCGGGATCTCGCCGGTGTACAGTTTGATTTTGCTGCTGAAATCCGGGCGACCTAATGCAGCGATATGCTGACGTGCCAGTTCGAGCACTTTCGGGTTATCGATAAGGATTTCGCCGATGTCCTGACGTAAGTAATCGCGGAATGCGCGAACGATTACGTTGCTCTCCTGATGAATCAGGAACGGGGCCGGGCGGCTTTCAGCGGCTTTTTTGATGGCTTCCCAGTGTTTCAGACGGAAGCTTAAATCCCATTGCAGCGCCTCAGCAGATTTGCCGACGCCAGCGGTGCGCACGATAAGCCCCATGCCTTCCGGCAGTTCAAGGCTTGCCAGTGCTTCTTTTAATTCGGTACGGTCGTCGCCTTCGATACGGCGAGAAATGCCACCCGCGCGCGGGTTGTTCGGCATCAGAACCAGATAGCTACCCGCCAGACTGATAAAGGTGGTTAATGCCGCGCCTTTGTTGCCGCGCTCTTCTTTATCGATCTGAACAATGACTTCCTGACCTTCACGCAACACATCTTTAATGTTGGGACGACCATGAGCACTGTAGTTAGCAGGGAAATATTCGCGGGCAATTTCTTTTAGTGGGAGGAAACCGTGACGTTCAGCGCCGTAATCAACAAAAGCAGCTTCCAGACTCGGTTCAATGCGGGTGATTTTACCTTTGTAGATGTTTGCCTTTTTCTGCTCGTGCCCTGGACTTTCGATATCCAGGTCATACAGACGCTGCCCATCTACAAGGGCAACGCGCAACTCTTCCTGCTGAGTTGCGTTGATTAACATTCTTTTCATCGTAACTTACTCATTATTCTTACATTGACGACTAAGCTGCGGGCAAAGTAACGCCTTTCCGGGTGTGAACCGATGGCCTCGTGTCTAGTCGCGTCGCCAACCTCACGGTTATCGTCAGCTCAAAGAGGCGCAGAGTGTCGGTTGCCCGTTTTTCATGCGGAAAAACAGCGCAATTATCAAAGAAACAGACTGGGTATTACTCTCCAGAAATATTTCCATCTACCGGTAAGGACTGCAACCCGCAGCCCGCTAACTGCCTGAAAGATCAATACGTCTTACGCCATTGCTGCGTGGATGATCGGTCGGGCAAAATGGGTTATTCCGTAAAATTTCTTGTTTTAACAAGGATGGACACGGAAACGGCCTCATTATTCCACTGCAAGCCTTGTTATAGCAAGATGACTTTTACCATTTATCACCCGCTTACTCACAGTTTTTTCACTTCTTGCTGGTGATTGGTTTAATAACCATCAATAAAGTGATCACGCAGTGAAGTAATAAGGTGCAAAAGTAAATATAAGCATAGAAAAATGAGTGGCGCGAATCCTGTTGGCTAATTAGAATCGCCAACCATGAAAACAGAGACTCCATCCGTAAAAATTGTTGCTATCACCGCTGACGAAGCGGGGCAACGTATCGATAACTTTTTGCGTACCCAATTGAAAGGCGTACCAAAAAGTATGATTTACCGTATTTTGCGTAAAGGCGAAGTGCGGGTGAACAAAAAACGTATTAAGCCTGAATATAAACTCGAAGCGGGTGATGAGGTGCGTATTCCACCGGTTCGCGTTGCTGAGCGGGAAGAAGAGGCGGTTTCGCCACATCTGCAAAAGGTGGCGGCGCTGGCGGACGTCATCTTATATGAAGATGATCACATCCTGGTGCTGAATAAACCTTCCGGTACGGCGGTACATGGCGGCAGTGGTTTAAGCTTCGGCGTTATTGAAGGTTTGCGGGCGTTGCGCCCGGAAGCGCGGTTCCTTGAACTGGTTCATCGTCTTGACCGGGACACCTCAGGTGTTTTGCTGGTAGCGAAAAAACGCTCGGCGTTGCGTTCTCTGCATGAGCAATTACGTGAAAAAGGGATGCAAAAAGATTACCTGGCGCTGGTGCGCGGTCAGTGGCAGTCGCATGTGAAGAGCGTTCAAGCACCGTTACTGAAAAATATTCTGCAAAGCGGCGAACGTATCGTGCGTGTGAGTCAGGAAGGCAAACCGTCGGAAACACGCTTTAAAGTGGAAGAACGCTATGCATTTGCCACCCTGGTGCGTTGTAGCCCGGTAACAGGGCGTACTCACCAGATCCGTGTGCATACACAATATGCGGGTCATCCGATTGCCTTTGACGATCGCTACGGTGACCGTGAATTTGACAGGCAGCTCACTGAAGCAGGCACGGGATTAAATCGCCTGTTCCTGCACGCTGCAGCGTTGAAGTTTACTCATCCGGGGACCGGTGAGGTGATGCGTATCGAAGCTCCGATGGATGAAGGTTTGAAGCGTTGTTTGCAAAAGCTGCGTAACGCGCGCTAATACAAGCATATAAACCTGATAATGGGCGGTTGGCCTGATAAGGCGTTTACGCCGCATCAGGCCGCCAGCACCGATTGCCGGATGCGACGTAACCACATCCGGCGCAAAAAACTATCCCATCAGCGGGTTTTTCCCTTCCCGACGTAACATCTGACACAGCGCGATTAGCGGTAAACCAACCAGCGTGTTAGGATCACGCCCCTCTAAACGCTCAAACAGCGTAATGCCAAATCCTTCACTCTTAAAGCTACCCGCGCAGTGCAGGGGATGCTCTTTACGCACGTAATTATCAATCTCCGCCTCGCTCAGGTGACGGAAATGGACGTCAAAAGGCTCCACTTCTGTTTGCAGATGCCCATTCGCCGAATTAAACAACGCCAGTCCAGTATAGAAGGTGACGATATTGCCGCTGGCTTTGCGTAATTGCAGACGGGCATTTTCTTCCGTTAACGGTTTACCGGTGATTTCGCCATCAAGAACACATACCTGGTCTGAACCAATAATTAAATGATCCGGATAACGTGACGCCAGAGATTGCGCTTTTTCTTGTGCCAGTCGAAGCACCAACTGTCGCGGTGATTCGTCGCTGCGTGGGGTTTCGTCGACCTCTGGTGCTGCACATTCAAAAGAGATTTGCAGTTTTTCCAGAAGAGCGCGACGCCATGGCGAGGTGGAGGCTAAAATAAGTTTAGGCATATTTTTTTCCATCAGATATAGCGTATTGATGATAGCCATTTTAAACTATGCGCTTCGTTTTGCAGGTTGATGTTTGTTATCAGCACTGAACGAAAATAAAGCAGTAACCCGCAATGTGTGCGAATTATTGGCAAAAGGCAACCACAGGCTGCCTTTTTCTTTGACTCTATGACGTTACAAAGTTAATATGCGCGCCCTATGCAAAAGGTAAAATTACCCCTGACTCTCGATCCGGTTCGTACGGCTCAAAAACGCCTTGATTACCAGGGTATCTATACCCCGGATCAGGTTGAGCGCGTCGCCGAATCCGTAGTCAGTGTGGACAGTGATGTGGAATGCTCCATGTCGTTCGCTATCGATAACCAACGTCTCGCAGTGTTAAACGGCGATGCGAAGGTGACGGTAACGCTCGAGTGTCAGCGTTGCGGGAAGCCGTTTACTCATCAGGTCTACACAACGTATTGTTTTAGTCCTGTGCGTTCAGACGAACAGGCTGAAGCACTGCCGGAAGCGTATGAACCGATTGAGGTTAACGAATTCGGTGAAATCGATCTGCTTGCAATGGTTGAAGATGAAATCATCCTCGCCTTGCCGGTAGTTCCGGTGCATGATTCTGAACACTGTGAAGTGTCCGAAGCGGACATGGTCTTTGGTGAACTGCCTGAAGAAGCGCAAAAGCCAAACCCATTTGCCGTATTAGCCAGCTTAAAGCGTAAGTAATTGGTGCTCCCCGTTGGATCGGGGATAAACCGTAATTGAGGAGTAAGGTCCATGGCCGTACAACAGAATAAACCAACCCGTTCCAAACGTGGCATGCGTCGTTCCCATGACGCGCTGACCGCAGTCACCAGCCTGTCTGTAGACAAAACTTCTGGTGAAAAACACCTGCGTCACCACATCACTGCCGACGGTTACTACCGCGGCCGCAAGGTCATCGCTAAGTAATCACGCGTCTGCGTGATGAAGCTTAGTGAGGATTTTCCCCAGGCAACTGGGGAAAGACCAAACCGGGCGGCGACGATACCTTGACACGTCTAACCCTGGCGTTAGATGTCATGGGAGGGGATTTTGGCCCTTCCGTGACAGTGCCTGCAGCATTGCAGGCACTGAATTCTAATTCGCAACTCACTCTTCTTTTAGTCGGCAATCCCGACGCCATCACGCCATTACTTGCTAAAGCTGACTTTGAACAACGTTCGCGTCTGCAGATTATTCCTGCGCAGTCAGTTATCGCCAGTGATGCCCGGCCTTCGCAAGCTATCCGCGCCAGTCGTGGGAGTTCAATGCGCGTGGCCCTGGAGCTGGTGAAAGAAGGTCGAGCGCAAGCCTGTGTCAGTGCCGGTAATACCGGGGCACTGATGGGGCTGGCAAAATTATTACTCAAGCCCCTGGAGGGGATTGAGCGTCCGGCGCTGGTGACGGTATTACCACATCAGCAAAAGGGCAAAACGGTGGTCCTTGACTTAGGGGCCAACGTCGATTGTGACAGTACAATGTTGGTGCAATTTGCCATTATGGGCTCAGTTCTGGCTGAAGAGGTGGTGGAAATTCCCAATCCTCGCGTGGCGTTGCTCAATATTGGTGAAGAAGAAGTAAAGGGTCTCGACAGTATTCGGGATGCCTCAGCGGTGCTTAAAACAATCCCTTCTATCAATTATATCGGCTATCTTGAAGCCAATGAGTTGTTAACTGGCAAGACAGATGTGCTGGTTTGTGACGGCTTTACAGGAAATGTCACATTAAAGACGATGGAAGGTGTTGTCAGGATGTTCCTTTCTCTGCTGAAATCTCAGGGTGAAGGGAAAAAACGGTCGTGGTGGCTACTGTTATTAAAGCGTTGGCTACAAAAGAGCCTGACGAGGCGATTCAGTCACCTCAACCCCGACCAGTATAACGGCGCCTGTCTGTTAGGATTGCGCGGCACGGTGATAAAAAGTCATGGTGCAGCCAATCAGCGAGCTTTTGCGGTCGCGATTGAACAGGCAGTGCAGGCGGTGCAGCGACAAGTTCCTCAGCGAATTGCCGCTCGCCTGGAATCTGTATACCCAGCTGGTTTTGAGCTGCTGGACGGTGGCAAAAGCGGAACTCTGCGGTAGCAGGACGCTGCCAGCGAACTCGCAGTTTGCAAGTGACGGTATATAACCGAAAAGTGACTGAGCGTACATGTATACGAAGATTATTGGTACTGGCAGCTATCTGCCCGAACAAGTGCGGACAAACGCCGATTTGGAAAAAATGGTGGACACCTCTGACGAGTGGATTGTCACTCGTACCGGTATCCGCGAACGCCACATTGCCGCGCCAAACGAAACCGTTTCAACCATGGGCTTTGAAGCGGCGACACGCGCAATTGAGATGGCGGGCATTGAGAAAGACCAGATTGGCCTGATCGTTGTGGCAACGACTTCTGCTACGCACGCTTTCCCGAGCGCAGCTTGTCAGATTCAAAGCATGTTGGGCATTAAAGGTTGCCCGGCATTTGACGTTGCAGCAGCCTGTGCAGGTTTCACCTATGCATTAAGCGTAGCCGATCAATACGTGAAATCTGGGGCGGTGAAGTATGCTCTGGTCGTCGGTTCCGATGTACTGGCGCGCACCTGCGATCCATCAGATCGTGGGACTATTATTATTTTTGGCGATGGCGCGGGCGCTGCGGTGCTGGCTGCCTCTGAAGAGCCGGGAATCATTTCCACCCATCTGCATGCCGACGGTAGTTATGGTGAATTGCTGACGCTGCCAAACGCCGACCGCGTGAATCCAGAGAATTCAATTCATCTGACGATGGCGGGCAACGAAGTCTTCAAGGTTGCGGTAACGGAACTGGCGCACATCGTTGATGAGACGCTGGCGGCGAATAATCTTGACCGTTCTCAACTGGACTGGCTGGTTCCGCATCAGGCTAACCTGCGTATTATCAGTGCAACGGCGAAAAAACTCGGTATGTCTATGGACAATGTCGTGGTGACGCTGGATCGCCACGGTAATACCTCTGCGGCCTCTGTCCCGTGCGCGCTGGATGAAGCTGTACGCGACGGGCGCATTAAGCCGGGGCAGTTGGTTCTGCTTGAAGCCTTTGGCGGTGGATTCACCTGGGGCTCCGCGCTGGTTCGTTTCTAGGATAAGGATTAAAACATGACGCAATTTGCATTTGTGTTCCCTGGACAGGGTTCTCAAACCGTTGGAATGCTGGCTGATATGGCGGCGAGCTATCCAATTGTCGAAGAAACGTTTGCTGAAGCTTCTGCGGCGCTGGGCTACGACCTGTGGGCGCTGACCCAGCAGGGGCCAGCTGAAGAACTGAATAAAACCTGGCAAACTCAGCCTGCGCTGTTGACTGCCTCTGTTGCGCTGTATCGCGTATGGCAGCAGCAGGGCGGTAAAGCACCGGCAATGATGGCCGGTCACAGCCTGGGGGAATACTCCGCGCTGGTTTGCGCTGGTGTGATTGATTTCGCTGATGCGGTGCGTCTGGTTGAGATGCGCGGCAAGTTTATGCAAGAAGCCGTACCGGAAGGCACGGGCGCTATGGCGGCAATCATCGGTCTGGATGATGCGTCTATTGCGAAAGCGTGTGAAGAAGCTGCAGAAGGTCAGGTCGTTTCTCCGGTAAACTTTAACTCTCCGGGACAGGTGGTTATTGCCGGTCATAAAGAAGCGGTTGAGCGTGCTGGCGCTGCCTGTAAAGCTGCGGGCGCAAAACGCGCTCTGCCGTTACCAGTGAGCGTACCGTCTCACTGTGCGCTGATGAAACCAGCAGCCGACAAACTGGCAGTAGAATTAGCGAAAATCACCTTTAACGCACCAACAGTTCCTGTTGTGAATAACGTTGATGTGAAATGCGAAACCAATGGTGATGCCATCCGTGACGCACTGGTACGTCAGTTGTATAACCCGGTTCAGTGGACGAAGTCTGTTGAGTACATGGCAGCGCAAGGCGTAGAACATCTCTATGAAGTCGGCCCGGGCAAAGTGCTTACTGGCCTGACGAAACGCATTGTCGACACCCTGACCGCCTCGGCGCTGAACGAACCTTCAGCGATGGCAGCGGCGCTCGAGCTTTAAAAGAGGAAAATCATGAATTTTGAAGGAAAAATCGCACTGGTAACCGGTGCAAGCCGCGGAATTGGCCGCGCAATTGCTGAAACGCTCGCAGCCCGTGGCGCGAAAGTTATTGGCACTGCGACCAGTGAAAATGGCGCTCAGGCGATCAGTGATTATTTAGGTGCCAACGGCAAAGGTCTGATGTTGAATGTGACCGACCCGGCATCTATCGAATCTGTTCTGGAAAAAATTCGCGCAGAATTTGGTGAAGTGGATATCCTGGTCAATAATGCCGGTATCACTCGTGATAACCTGTTAATGCGAATGAAAGATGAAGAGTGGAACGATATTATCGAAACCAACCTTTCATCTGTTTTCCGTCTGTCAAAAGCGGTAATGCGCGCTATGATGAAAAAGCGTCATGGTCGTATTATCACTATCGGTTCTGTGGTTGGTACCATGGGAAATGGCGGTCAGGCCAACTACGCTGCGGCGAAAGCGGGCTTGATCGGCTTCAGTAAATCACTGGCGCGCGAAGTTGCGTCACGCGGTATTACTGTAAACGTTGTTGCTCCGGGCTTTATTGAAACGGACATGACACGTGCGCTGAGCGATGACCAGCGTGCGGGTATCCTGGCGCAGGTTCCTGCGGGTCGCCTCGGCGGCGCACAGGAAATCGCCAACGCGGTTGCATTCCTGGCATCCGACGAAGCAGCTTACATCACGGGTGAAACTTTGCATGTGAACGGCGGGATGTACATGGTCTGACCGCGATTTGCACAAAATGCTCATGTTGCGCGCAGTCTGCGTGGTTATGAGTAATAATTAGTGCAAAATGATTTGCGTTATTGGGGGGTAAGGCCTCAAAATAACGTAAAATCGTGGTAAGACCTGCCGGGATTTAGTTGCAAATTTTTCAACATTTTATACACTACGAAAACCATCGCGAAAGCGAGTTTTGATAGGAAATTTAAGAGTATGAGCACTATCGAAGAACGCGTTAAGAAAATTATCGGCGAACAGCTGGGCGTTAAGCAGGAAGAAGTTACCAACAATGCTTCTTTCGTTGAAGACCTGGGCGCGGATTCTCTTGACACCGTTGAGCTGGTAATGGCTCTGGAAGAAGAGTTTGATACTGAGATTCCGGACGAAGAAGCTGAGAAAATCACCACCGTTCAGGCTGCCATTGATTACATCAACGGCCACCAGGCGTAAGTGAACATCTCCAGGCGGTCGTTCGACCGCCTGAGTTTTATCTTTTTGTCCCACTAGAATCATTTTTTCCCTCCCTGGAGGACAAACGTGTCTAAGCGTCGTGTAGTTGTGACCGGACTGGGCATGTTGTCTCCTGTCGGCAATACCGTAGAGTCTACCTGGAAAGCTCTGCTTGCCGGTCAGAGTGGCATCAGCCTAATCGACCATTTCGATACTAGCGCCTATGCAACGAAATTTGCTGGCTTAGTAAAGGATTTTAACTGTGAGGACATTATCTCGCGCAAAGAACAGCGCAAGATGGATGCCTTCATTCAATATGGAATTGTCGCTGGCGTTCAGGCCATGCAGGATTCTGGCCTTGAAATAACGGAAGAGAACGCAACCCGCATTGGTGCCGCAATTGGCTCCGGGATTGGCGGCCTCGGACTGATCGAAGAAAACCACACATCTCTGATGAACGGTGGTCCACGTAAGATCAGCCCATTCTTCGTTCCGTCAACGATTGTGAACATGGTGGCAGGTCATCTGACTATCATGTATGGCCTGCGTGGCCCAAGCATCTCTATCGCGACCGCCTGTACTTCCGGCGTGCACAACATTGGCCATGCTGCGCGTATTATCGCGTATGGCGATGCTGACGTGATGGTTGCAGGTGGCGCAGAGAAAGCCAGTACGCCGCTGGGTGTTGGTGGTTTTGGCGCGGCACGTGCATTATCTACCCGCAATGATAACCCGCAAGCGGCGAGCCGCCCGTGGGATAAAGAGCGTGATGGTTTCGTACTGGGCGATGGTGCCGGTATGCTGGTACTTGAAGAGTACGAACACGCGAAAAAACGCGGTGCGAAAATTTACGCTGAACTCGTCGGCTTTGGTATGAGCAGCGATGCTTATCATATGACGTCACCGCCAGAAAATGGCGCAGGCGCAGCTCTGGCAATGGCAAATGCTCTGCGTGATGCAGGCATTGAAGCGAGTCAGATTGGCTACGTTAACGCGCACGGTACTTCTACGCCGGCTGGCGATAAAGCTGAAGCGCAGGCGGTGAAAACCATCTTCGGTGAAGCTGCAAGCCGTGTGTTGGTAAGCTCCACGAAATCTATGACCGGTCACCTGTTAGGTGCGGCGGGTGCAGTAGAATCTATCTACTCCATCCTGGCGCTGCGCGATCAGGCTGTTCCGCCAACCATCAACCTGGATAACCCGGATGAAGGTTGCGATCTGGATTTCGTACCGCATGAAGCACGTCAGGTCAGCGGAATGGAATACACGCTGTGTAACTCCTTCGGCTTCGGTGGCACTAATGGTTCTTTGATCTTTAAAAAGATCTAAGTTGTCATCTTCCACCCTTATAAAAGGTCCGCTTGCGGGCCTTTTTTCTTAGCTTTTATTCCGACTTGTTCCGTAGTGAACATGCTGCCACACTAACAATTCTCTGATAAGGAGCCGGTATGTTCTTAATTAACGGTTATAAGCAGGAATCGCTGGCAGTAAGCGATCGGGCAACGCAGTTTGGTGATGGTTGTTTTACCACCGCCAGAGTTATCGACGGTAAAGTCAGTTTGTTATCGGCGCATATCCAGCGACTACAGGATGCTTGTCAGCGGTTGATGATTTCCTGTGACTTCTGGCCACAGCTTGAACAAGAGATGAAAACGCTGGCAGCAGAACAGCAAAATGGTGTACTGAAAGTCGTGATCAGTCGCGGTAGTGGCGGGCGAGGGTACAGCACATTGAACAGTGGACCGGCAACGCGGATTCTCTCCGTTACGGCTTATCCTGCACATTACGACCGTTTGCGTAACGAGGGGATGACGTTGGCGCTAAGCCCGGTGCGGCTGGGGCGCAATCCTCATCTTGCAGGTATTAAACATCTCAATCGTCTTGAGCAAGTATTGATTCGCTCTCATCTTGAGCAGACAAACGCTGATGAGGCGCTGGTCCTTGACAGCGAAGGGTGGGTTACGGAATGCTGTGCGGCTAATTTGTTCTGGCGGAAGGGCAACGTAGTTTATACGCCGCGACTGGATCAGGCAGGTGTTAACGGCATTATGCGACAATTCTGTATCCGTTTGCTGGCACAATCCTCTTATCAGCTTGTCGAAGTGCAAGCCTCTCTGGAAGAGGCGTTGCAGGCAGATGAGATGGTTATTTGTAATGCGTTAATGCCAGTTATGCCCGTACGTGCCTGTGGCGATGTCTCCTTTTCGTCAGCAACGTTATATGAATATTTAGCCCCACTTTGTGAGCGCCCGAATTAGTCATGAAAAAAGTGTTATTGATTATCTTGTTATTGCTGGTGGTACTGGGTATCGCCGCTGGTGTGGGCGTCTGGAAGGTTCGCCATCTTGCCGACAGCAAATTGCTTATCAAAGAAGAGACGATATTTACCCTGAAGCCAGGGACCGGACGTCTGGCGCTCGGTGAACAGCTTTATGCCGATAAGATCATCAATCGCCCACGGGTTTTTCAATGGCTGCTGCGTATCGAACCGGATCTTTCTCACTTTAAAGCCGGGACTTACCGCTTTACACCGCAGATGACCGTGCGCGAGATGCTGAAATTGCTGGAAAGCGGTAAAGAAGCACAGTTCCCTCTGCGACTGGTAGAAGGGATGCGTCTGAGCGATTACCTCAAGCAATTGCGTGAGGCCCCGTATATCAAGCATACGCTGAGCGACGATAAGTACGCCACCGTAGCGCAGGCACTTGAACTGGAAAACCCGGAGTGGATTGAAGGTTGGTTCTGGCCAGACACCTGGATGTATACCGCCAATACAACCGATGTCGCGTTACTCAAGCGAGCGCACAAGAAAATGGTGAAAGCGGTCGATAGCGCCTGGGAAGGGCGTGCGGACGGTCTGCCTTATAAAGATAAAAATCAGCTGGTGACGATGGCATCAATTATCGAAAAAGAAACCGCCGTTGCCAGTGAACGCGATCAGGTTGCCTCGGTATTTATCAACCGTTTACGCATTGGTATGCGCCTGCAGACCGACCCAACCGTGATTTACGGGATGGGAGAGCGTTATAATGGCAAACTTTCTCGTGCAGACCTGGAAACGCCGACAGCGTATAACACCTATACCATTACTGGTTTACCGCCGGGTGCGATAGCTACGCCAGGTGCGGATTCGCTGAAGGCTGCTGCGCATCCGGCAAAAACGCCGTATCTCTATTTTGTGGCCGATGGTAAAGGTGGTCACACGTTTAATACCAATCTTGCCAGCCATAACAAGTCTGTGCAGGATTATCTGAAAGTGCTTAAGGAAAAAAATGCGCAGTAAGTATATCGTCATTGAGGGGCTGGAAGGCGCAGGCAAAACTACCGCGCGTAATGTGGTGGTTGAGACGCTCGAGCAACTGGGTATCCGCGACATGGTTTTCACTCGGGAACCTGGCGGTACGCAACTTGCCGAAAAGTTAAGAAGCCTGGTGCTGGATATCAAATCGGTAGGCGATGAAGTCATTACCGATAAAGCCGAAGTTCTGATGTTTTATGCCGCGCGCGTTCAACTGGTAGAAACAGTCATCAAACCAGCTCTGGCTAACGGCACCTGGGTGATTGGCGATCGCCACGATCTCTCCACTCAGGCGTATCAGGGCGGCGGACGTGGTATTGACCAACATATGCTGGCAACACTGCGTGATGCTGTTCTCGGTGATTTTCGCCCCGACTTAACGCTCTATCTCGATGTTACCCCGGAAGTTGGCTTAAAACGCGCGCGTGCGCGCGGCGAGCTGGATCGTATTGAGCAAGAGTCTTTCGATTTCTTTAATCGCACCCGCGCCCGCTATCTGGAACTGGCAGCAAAAGATAAAAGCATTCATACCATTGATGCCACCCAGCCGCTGGAGGCCGTGATGGATGCAATCCGCACTACCGTGACCCACTGGGTGAAGGAGTTGGACGCATGAGATGGTATCCATGGTTACGACCTGATTTCGAAAAACTGGTAGCCAGCTATCAGGCCGGAAGAGGTCACCATGCGCTGCTCATTCAGGCGTTACCGGGCATGGGCGATGATGCTTTAATCTACGCCCTGAGCCGTTATTTACTCTGCCAACAACCGCAGGGCCACAAAAGTTGCGGTCACTGTCGTGGATGTCAGTTGATGCAGGCTGGCACGCATCCCGATTACTACACCCTGGCTCCCGAAAAAGGGAAAAATGCGTTGGGCATTGATGCGGTACGTGAGGTCACCGAAAAGCTGAATGAGCACGCACGCTTAGGTGGTGCGAAAGTTGTCTGGGTAACCGATGCTGCCTTACTAACCGACGCCGCGGCTAACGCATTGCTGAAAACGCTTGAAGAGCCACCAGCAGAAACCTGGTTTTTCCTGGCTACCCGCGAGCCTGAACGTTTACTGGCAACATTACGTAGTCGTTGTCGGTTACATTACCTTGCGCCGCCTCCAGAACAGTACGCCGTGACCTGGCTTTCACGCGAAGTGACAATGTCACAGGATGCATTACTTGCCGCATTGCGCTTAAGCGCCGGTTCGCCTGGCGCGGCACTGGCGTTGTTTCAGGGAGATAACTGGCAGGCTCGTGAAACATTGTGTCAGGCGTTGGCATATAGCGTGCCATCGGGCGACTGGTATTCGCTGCTGGCGGCCCTTAATCATGAACAAGCTCCGGCGCGTTTACACTGGCTGGCAACGTTGCTGATGGATGCGCTAAAACGCCATCATGGCGCTGCGCAGGTGACCAATGTTGATGTGCCGGGCCTGGTCGCCGAACTGGCAAACCATCTTTCTCCCTCGCGCCTGCAGGCTATACTGGGGGATGTTTGCCACATTCGTGAACAGTTAATGTCTGTCACAGGCATCAACCGCGAGCTTCTCATCACCGATCTTTTACTGCGTATTGAGCATTACCTGCAACCGGGCGTTGTGCTACCGGTTCCTCATCTTTAAGAGAGACATCATGTTTTTAGTCGACTCACACTGCCATCTCGATGGTCTGGATTATGAATCTTTGCATAAGGACGTGGATGACGTTCTGGCGAAAGCCGCCGCACGCGATGTGAAATTTTGTCTGGCAGTCGCCACAACATTACCGGGTTATTTACATATGCGGGATCTGGTAGGCGAACGTGACAACGTCGTATTTTCTTGTGGCGTGCATCCACTCAACCAGAATGATCCCTACGATGTAGAAGATTTACGCCGTCTGGCGGCAGAAGAGGGTGTTGTAGCGCTGGGTGAAACCGGGCTGGATTATTATTACACACCGGCAACTAAAGTACGTCAGCAAGAGTCCTTCATCCATCATATCCAGATTGGTCGTGAACTGAACAAGCCGGTTATCGTCCATACCCGTGACGCCCGTGCCGATACGCTGGCAATTCTGCGCGAAGAAAAAGTGACGGATTGCGGTGGCGTACTACACTGTTTTACAGAGGACAGAGAAACGGCGGGTAAATTACTGGATCTCGGATTTTACATCTCCTTTTCCGGCATTGTGACCTTCCGTAATGCGGAGCAACTGCGCGATGCTGCGCGTTATGTCCCCCTGGATCGGTTACTGGTGGAAACTGACTCACCTTACCTTGCGCCGGTACCGCATCGAGGAAAAGAGAATCAACCTGCGATGGTTCGTGACGTTGCAGAATACATGGCTGTGTTGAAAGGTGTTGCCGTTGAAGAACTGGCGCAGGTAACCACCGATAACTTCGCCCGTCTGTTTCACATCGACGCTTCCCGCCTTCAATCCATCCGTTGAATGAGTTTTTTTAAAGCTCGTAATTAATGGCTAAAACGAGTAAAGTTCACCGCCGAAAATTGGGCGGTGAATAACCACGTTTGAAATATTGTGACATATGTTTTGTCAAAATGTGCAACTTCTCCAATGATCTGAAGTTGAAACGTGATAGCCGTCAAACAAATTGGCACTGAATTATTTTACTCTGTGTAATAAATAAAGGGCGCTTAGATGCCCTGTACACGGCGAGGCTCTCCCCCCTTGCCACGCGTGAGAACGTAAAAAAAGCACCCATACTCAGGAGCACTCTCAATTATGTTTAAGAATGCATTTGCTAACCTGCAAAAGGTCGGTAAATCGCTGATGCTGCCGGTATCCGTACTGCCTATCGCAGGTATTCTGCTGGGCGTCGGTTCCGCGAATTTCAGCTGGCTGCCCGCCGTTGTATCGCATGTTATGGCAGAAGCAGGCGGTTCCGTCTTTGCAAACATGCCACTGATTTTTGCGATCGGTGTCGCCCTCGGCTTTACCAATAACGATGGCGTATCCGCGCTGGCCGCAGTTGTTGCCTATGGCATCATGGTTAAAACCATGGCCGTGGTTGCGCCACTGGTACTGCATTTACCTGCTGAAGAAATCGCCTCTAAACACCTGGCGGATACTGGCGTACTCGGAGGGATTATCTCCGGTGCGATCGCAGCGTACATGTTTAACCGTTTCTACCGTATTAAGCTGCCTGAGTATCTTGGCTTCTTTGCCGGTAAACGCTTTGTGCCGATCATTTCTGGCCTGGCTGCCATCTTTACTGGCGTTGTGCTGTCCTTCATTTGGCCGCCGATTGGTTCTGCAATCCAGACCTTCTCTCAGTGGGCTGCTTACCAGAACCCGGTAGTTGCGTTTGGCATTTACGGTTTCATCGAACGTTGCCTGGTACCGTTTGGTCTGCACCACATCTGGAACGTACCTTTCCAGATGCAGATTGGTGAATACACCAACGCAGCAGGTCAGGTTTTCCACGGCGACATTCCGCGTTATATGGCGGGTGACCCGACTGCGGGTAAACTGTCTGGTGGCTTCCTGTTCAAAATGTACGGTCTGCCAGCTGCCGCAATTGCTATCTGGCACTCTGCTAAACCAGAAAACCGCGCGAAAGTGGGCGGTATTATGATCTCCGCGGCGCTGACCTCGTTCCTGACCGGTATCACCGAGCCGATCGAGTTCTCCTTCATGTTCGTTGCGCCGATCCTGTACATCATCCACGCGATTCTGGCAGGCCTGGCATTCCCAATCTGTATTCTTCTGGGGATGCGTGACGGTACGTCGTTCTCGCACGGTCTGATCGACTTCATCGTTCTGTCTGGTAACAGCAGCAAACTGTGGCTGTTCCCGATCGTCGGTATCGGTTATGCGATTGTTTACTACACCATCTTCCGCGTGCTGATTAAAGCACTGGATCTGAAAACGCCGGGTCGTGAAGACGCGACTGAAGATGCAAAAGCGACAGGTACCAGCGAAATGGCACCGGCTCTGGTTGCTGCATTTGGTGGTAAAGAAAACATTACTAACCTCGACGCATGTATTACCCGTCTGCGCGTCAGCGTTGCTGATGTGTCTAAAGTGGATCAGGCCGGCCTGAAGAAACTGGGCGCAGCGGGCGTAGTGGTTGCTGGTTCTGGTGTTCAGGCGATTTTCGGTACTAAATCCGACAACCTGAAAACCGAGATGGATGAGTACATCCGTAACCACTAATCTGTAAGACGTTGGGGAGACTAAGGCAGCCAGATGGCTGCCTTTTTTACAGGTGTTATTCAGAATTGATACGTGCCGGTAATGCTGAAATTACGCGGTGCGCCGTAGACGATAGAACCTTCCACGTTGGTATCGTAGGTTTTGTCGAACAGGTTATTGACGTTCCCCTGTAACGAGAAGTTTTTCGTCACCTGGTAGCGGGTGAAGAGATCCACCAGCGCGTAGCTACCTTGCTCGGCGCGGAAGGTGCCATACGGTGTCACGGTGTCGGTATACACGCGATTTTGCCAGTTAACACCACCGCCGACTGTCAACTCTGGCATGACAGGCAACCGATAGCTGGTGAACATTTTAGCCGTGGTGCGTGGCAGATTAGGATTAACGGCGTTTCCTTCGTTATCCTCTGCAATATAGCGCGTTGCGCCAAATGTCAGCTGCCAGTTGTCGGTAATTGCGCCGTTGAGTTCAAATTCCACCCCTTTACTGACTGTCCCATCCACCGCTTTATAGGCGGTTTCGCCGTTGCTGCCGGGGATAGGTGTACCGGTGGACTGAGCGAAATTATCCTGCTCAATACGGAAGATGGCTAACGTGGTGGTCAGACGGCTATTCATCCAGTCCGATTTCAGACCCAGCTCGTAGTTGTTACCGGTGATTGGAGCCAGATATTTGCCTGAACTGTCACGATCATTTTGCGGCTGGAAAATAGAGGTATAGCTGGCGTAGGTCGACCAGTTGTCATTGATGTCAAACACCAGACCAGCGTAAGGCGTGGTGTGGTTTTTCTCCATGCTGTAAGTCAGCGTATCAACCCGCCAGTTGGTATAACGTGCGCCGAGGATCAGATGCAGCGGATCGGCAAGGGTGACTCGAGTGGCAGCATATAACGATTTCATATGTGTGGTATCGTCCTGTGCCAGGCTCTGTGGTGACCAGTCGGTTTGTGGGAAATTGCCATTAAAGTTGTAGAAACTGCCAATTTCATCCGGGAAGATGTTGGCCCATGAACTGAAGTAACGATTGTTTTGTTTGCTGTAACTGCCACCAAACATTAGATTGTGCTGACGACCAAACAATTCATAAATACCGTCAGCGAACAAATCCAGCGCATCAACTTTACGTTTGCCACTGTTCCAACCGGTGCCGCCGACATAATCAAAGCCAGGTCCATAATTACTGTATGGCCCAACCAGCATACCATCCGCTTTGTTTACATAGGCATCGACATACATCATTTTGCTGTCAAATTCGACTTCAGAGTGGGTGGCATTCAGTGTCGCTTGCCAGGTATCAGCAAACCGCTGCTTCAGGGTCATAAAGACCTTGTTGATCTCTTTATCGTTGTACGCCCAGTCAGGTGCGGTACTGCGTGCACGATCGTAACTGTTGCTGCTGCCATCAGTATTCCAGCGCGGTAAACCGCCCCAGGTAGGGCTATTAACATCAATGCGCTGATATTCGTAACCGGCTGAAAGCGTCGTAAGATCGCCTAAATCAGCATCGACAATGCCCGAGAAGAAGGTCTTTTCACTGTTGTAGCGGTCCAGCCATGAGTCGTTATTCTGGTAGCCGCCGACAATTCGCGCGCGGATTTTACCGTCTTCGGTGAGTGGGCTTTGTAAATCTGCCACATACCGTTCTTTGTTCCAGCTACCGTATTCCGCCGAGACATCGCCTTTAAATTCACGACTGGTCGCGTGTTTTCGAACCATATTAATTGCCGCAGATGGATTACCCGTCCCGGTCATGAGTCCTGTCGCGCCACGCACTACTTCTACGCGTTCAAAGAGTGCCATATCAGAAAGTGCGTCGCCCAGATTCCAGCGCGATTCAAAATAGGTGGGGATACCATCAACCATATAGTTATCGATCTGGAATCCGCGGGAATAATAAAGAGCACGATCGGAATCCGCCTGACTTTTGCTGATCCCCAGCGTGTTTTCCATCACTTCGCCCAGCGTTTGTAACTGCTGATCTTCCATCCGCTGCTGGCTAACAATAGTGACCGACTGAGGAATATCACGTTGAGTCATCTGCATTTTGGTACCCGCAGAGGTAGACGTTACGCTGTAATCATTTTCGCCATCATCTGGAGCTGTGGCTGAACCCTCAACAATCACCGTTTCTTCAGTGGCTGGTGCAGCAAAAGCGGCAGAAGGTAATAGTGCCAATGCTATGCAACCGGCAAGTAGTGAGGGTTTGGTGATGGCTTGATATTGATTATCCCTGTTAAATTGTGTTGAAAGCATTTGAAATCTCTTGGTTTATGTTGTCGTCAGGCTCATGCCGGAGGAGGGTGATGAGCGGTTATATTTAGTGTGCGAATAATTTTGTTTGTAAATGCAAATGAGAAATATATGCATTCATATTTGTCGTGTAAACCAAACAGAGAATGTCTTTTCAGCGCATTCGCAGGCAGAAATGGGAATAATGGCGATATATACGGCAGCAAAACGATTTTTTGCTTAAGAAATCGTGAGTTAAGGTTGAAAGAGCAGGTTTAACTCGACCATACTCTATACTCGCAGTGTGGCGCGGCGTAGCATGGCGCAACGCATGGCTATTTGAAAAAGGAAAATGTCGTGGCAGAAGAAACTATATTCAGCAAAATTATTCGTCGTGAGATCCCCTCCGATATCGTCTACCAGGATGATCTGGTAACGGCGTTTCGCGATATTTCGCCGCAAGCGCCAACGCATATTCTGATCATTCCGAATATCCTCATACCGACTGTGAACGACGTGTCAGCTGAGCATGAGCAGGCGCTGGGACGCATGATCACCGTAGCGGCAAAAATTGCTGAGCAAGAAGGTATTGCCGAAGATGGCTATCGTCTGATCATGAACACCAACCGCCATGGCGGACAAGAGGTTTACCACATCCATATGCACTTGTTGGGTGGCCGTCCGCTGGGACCAATGCTGGCGCATAAAGGTCTGTAACGATGAGAAAAGGATGCTTTGGGCTGGTGTCTCTGGCGTTGTTACTGCTGGTGGGCTGTCGTTCACATCCGGAAATTCCGGTGAATGATGAGCAATCGCTGGTGATGGAGTCATCTTTATTGGCTGCGGGCATCAGTGCAGAAAAGCCCGTCCTTTCGACGTCTGATATTCAACCTTCAGCATCCTCAACGCTTTATAACGAAAGGCAAGAACCCATTACCGTTCATTATCGTTTTTACTGGTATGACGCCAGAGGGCTGGAGATGCATCCTCTGGAAAGGCCACGCAGCGTTACCATTCCCGCACATTCGGCGGTAACGCTGTACGGCAGCGCCAATTTTCTGGGGGCGCACAAAGTCAGACTTTATCTATATTTGTAAGGGGTGAATCTTGATGACAAAAATGAGTCGCTACGCCTTGATTACCGCGCTGGCGATGTTTCTCGCCGGGTGTGTGGGGCAACGTGAACCTGCACCGGTAGAAGAAGTGAAACCAGCGCCGGAACAACCAGCCGAGCCACAACAGCCTGTCCCCACAGTGCCCTCGGTGCCGACGATCCCGCAGCAACCAGGCCCAATTGAGCACGAAGATCAAACTGCACCGCCTGCACCGCATATTCGCCATTATGACTGGAATGGCGCAATGCAGCCGATGGTCAGTAAGATGCTTGGGGCTGACGGGGTGACTGCGGGTAGCGTCCTTCTGGTTGATAGCGTTAACAACCGTACTAACGGTTCGCTGAATGCCGCAGAAGCGACCGAAACGCTGCGAAATGCGCTGGCTAATAACGGGAAATTTACCCTGGTTTCCGCCCAGCAGCTGTCGATGGCTAAGCAACAGTTAGGTTTGTCGCCGCAGGACAGTTTAGGCACCCGTAGTAAAGCCATAGGCATTGCCCGCAATGTCGGCGCTCATTACGTGCTGTACTCCAGCGCCTCTGGCAACGTTAACGCTCCGACCCTACAAATGCAGCTGATGCTGGTGCAGACGGGCGAAATTATCTGGTCAGGTAAAGGTGCCGTTTCGCAGCAATAATCCCATCACGCGCGACGAATTGCTGTCGCGCTTTTTCCCGCAGTTTCATCCCGTCACGACGTTTAATAGTGGGCTTAGTGGCGGTAGTTTTCTCATTGAACATCAGGGCCAGCGTTTTGTTGTGCGTCAGCCGCACGATCCTGATGCGCCGCAGTCCGCGTTCTTGCGCCAGTATCGGGCTTTATCACAACTACCCGCAAGCATTGCACCGAAGCCGCATTTATATCTCCGTGACTGGATGGTAGTCGACTATCTGCCCGGCGAGGTAAAAACGTATTTGCCGGATACCAACGAACTGGCAGGCTTGCTGTATTATCTACATCAACAACCACGTTTTGGCTGGCGAATAACGCTGTTGCCGTTACTGGAACTGTACTGGCAGCAAAGCGATCCGGCGCGGCGGACAGTGGGTTGGCTGCGAATGTTAAAACGTCTGCGCAAAGCGCGGGAACCACGGCCTTTACGCTTAAGTCCATTGCATATGGATGTCCACGCCGGAAATTTAGTGCATAGCGCGTCAGGGTTAAAACTCATCGACTGGGAGTATGCAGGAGATGGTGATATCGCGCTGGAACTGGCGGCGGTGTGGGTGGAAAATGCTGAACAGCACCGGCAATTGGTCAATGACTATGCCACTCGCGCGAAGATTTATCCGGCGCAATTATGGCGTCAGGTCAGGCGATGGTTTCCCTGGCTGCTGATGCTCAAAGCAGGGTGGTTTGAGTACCGCTGGCGACAAACCGGCGATCAACAATTTATCAGGCTGGCCGATGACACCTGGCGGCAGCTATTAATAAAACAATAAGGAGAGCAGTGTGGGTCCAGTAATATTGGATGTCGAAGGTTACGAACTGGACGCGGAAGAGCGTGAAATACTTGCGCATCCGCTGGTGGGAGGGCTGATTCTCTTTACGCGTAACTATCATGATCCTGCCCAGTTGCGTGAACTGGTGCGCCAGATCCGCGCAGCATCGCGCAATCATCTGGTGGTGGCGGTAGATCAGGAAGGTGGACGCGTCCAGCGTTTTCGCGAAGGTTTTACCCGCTTACCGGCAGCACAATCCTTTGCTGCGCTGTTGGGAATGGAAAAGGGCGGCAAACTGGCGCAAGAGGCGGGTTGGCTGATGGCCAGCGAAATGATCGCTATGGATATTGATATCAGCTTTGCGCCAGTGCTGGATGTAGGACATATCAGCGCGGCGATTGGCGAGCGTTCTTATCATGCCGACCCAGAAAAAGCCCTGGCAATCGCCAGTCGGTTTATTGATGGGATGCATGAAGCCGGAATGAAAACGACCGGGAAACACTTCCCAGGACACGGTGCAGTAACTGCAGATTCACACAAAGAGACGCCGTGCGACCCACGCCCGCAAGCGGAAATTCGTGCCAAAGATATGTCGGTTTTCAGCACGTTAATCCGCGAAAATAAACTCGACGCCATTATGCCTGCGCATGTGATCTACAGTGATGTTGATCCGCGTCCGGCGAGCGGTTCTTCCTACTGGCTGAAAACCGTTTTGCGTCAGGAACTGTGTTTTGACGGCGTGATTTTCTCTGACGATTTATCGATGGAAGGTGCCGCGATTATGGGCAGTTATGCCGAACGCGGGCAGGCATCACTGGACGCAGGTTGCGATATGATCCTGGTCTGCAATAATCGTAAAGGGGCCGTCAGCGTGTTAGATAATCTGTCACCGATCAAGGCAGAACGTGTTACACGTTTGTATCATAAAGGTTCATTTTCGCGACAGGAACTGATGGACTCGGCTCGCTGGAAGGCGATCAGCACCCGTCTGAATCAGTTACATGAACGCTGGCAGGAAGAGAAAGCAGGTCACTAACCCTGGCTTATGTGAGGAAGCGATGATTATCTATTTACACGGTTTTGACTCTAACAGTCCGGGTAACCACGAGAAAGTCTTACAATTGCAGTTTATTGACCCGGATGTACGCTTGATAAGCTACAGTACGCGGCATCCGAAACATGATATGCAGCATCTGCTCAAAGAAGTGGACAAAATGTTGCAACTGAACGTCGACGAGCGTCCGCTGATTTGCGGCGTTGGTCTGGGCGGATACTGGGCGGAACGGATTGGTTTTCTTTGCGATATCCGCCAGGTGATCTTCAACCCTAATTTGTTCCCTTATGAGAACATGGAAGGCAAGATTGATCGCCCGGAAGAGTATGCCGATATTGCCACTAAGTGTGTGACCAACTTCCGCGAGAAGAATCGCGATCGTTGCCTGGTGATTTTGTCGCGTAATGATGAAGCGCTTAACAGCCAGCGGACATCTGAAGAGTTGCATCATTATTACGAGATTGTCTGGGACGAAGAGCAGACGCACAAATTCAAGAATATCTCCCCGCATTTGCAGCGCATTAAAGCGTTCAAAACCCTCGGGTAAATGCCCTCGTCGCATCAGGTAACCTTGCCGGTACCTGATGCGCTCCGAATTCTGTAAGTCGGATAAGGCGTTTACGCCGCATCCGACAGTCGAGCATCAATGCCTGATGCGCCTCTTATCAGGCCTACCGAACGCCCTGCATACACCCCTCACTCTATATCACTCTCACAAATTCGCTCAAATAGTAAACAATAAACTCTGTTTTTTGATCTCACCCGGTAAAGTCGCCTATCTTTTCAGCAACAAAACTTGATTAACATCAATTTTGGTATGACCAATGCACCATTCATGTTATTCTCAATAGCGAAGAACATTTTCATTGCTGTAACCTGTTGTTAATTAAGAGCTATGTTAATAACCATTAATTAACAATTGGTTAATAAATTTAAGGGGGTCACGTTGACTACGCCATTGAAAAAAATTGTGATTGTCGGCGGCGGTGCTGGTGGGCTGGAAATGGCAACACAGCTGGGGCATAAGCTGGGACGCAAGAAAAAAGCCAAAATTACGCTGGTCGATCGTAACCACAGCCACCTGTGGAAACCGCTGCTGCACGAAGTGGCGACTGGCTCGCTTGATGAAGGCGTCGATGCGTTGAGCTATCTGGCCCATGCGCGCAATCATGGTTTCCAGTTCCAGCTGGGTTCCGTCATTGATATTGATCGTGAAGCGAAAACAATCACTATTGCAGAACTGCGCGACGAGAAAGGTGAACTGCTGGTTCCGGAACGTAAAATCGCCTATGACACACTGGTAATGGCGCTGGGTAGCACCTCTAACGATTTCAATACACCAGGTGTCAAAGAGAACTGCATTTTCCTCGATAACCCGCACCAGGCGCGTCGCTTCCACCAGGAGATGCTGAATCTGTTCCTGAAATACTCCGCCAACCTGGGCGCGAATGGCAAAGTGAACATTGCGATTGTCGGCGGCGGCGCGACGGGTGTAGAACTCTCCGCTGAATTGCACAACGCGGTCAAGCAACTGCACAGCTACGGTTACAAAGGCCTGACCAACGAAGCCCTGAACGTAACGCTGGTAGAAGCGGGAGAACGTATTTTGCCTGCGTTACCGCCACGTATCTCTGCTGCGGCCCACAACGAGCTAACGAAACTTGGCGTTCGCGTGCTGACGCAAACCATGGTCACCAGTGCTGATGAAGGCGGCCTGCACACTAAAGATGGCGAATATATTGAGGCGGATCTGATGGTATGGGCAGCCGGGATCAAAGCGCCAGACTTCCTGAAAGATATCGGTGGTCTTGAAACTAACCGTATCAACCAGCTGGTGGTGGAACCGACGCTGCAAACCACCCGCGATCCAGACATTTACGCTATTGGCGACTGCGCGTCATGCCCGCGTCCGGAAGGGGGCTTTGTTCCGCCGCGTGCTCAGGCTGCACACCAGATGGCGACCTGCGCAATGAACAATATTCTGGCGCAGATAAACGGTAAGCCGCTGAAAAATTATCAGTATAAAGATCATGGTTCACTGGTATCGCTGTCGAACTTCTCCACCGTTGGTAGCCTGATGGGTAACCTGACGCGCGGCTCAATGATGATTGAAGGACGAATTGCGCGCTTTGTATATATCTCGCTATACCGAATGCATCAGATTGCGCTGCATGGTTACTTTAAAACCGGATTAATGATGCTGGTGGGGAGTATTAACCGCGTTATCCGTCCGCGTTTGAAGTTGCATTAATCGACGTACACTGGCGGATGTGGCATAAACGCCTCATCCGCCCTGGACAAATGGTACGAGCGGTAGGCCTGATAAGACGCGTTAAGCGTCGCATCAGGCATTCCTTCAGACTCCTCCGAATCATTAAGTATTTCCAGCCATTCCCGCGCTTTTCATCTTCTGTCTGATAGCTGCTTTTCTCCTTCGCTTGCATGATTGGCATAACTGCAAAGAAGGAGGTGTTCCCGTGAATAAATCAATGTTGGCGGGTATCGGGATTGGTGTCGCAGCTGCGCTGGGCGTAGCGGCAGTGGCCAGTCTGAACGTGTTTGAACGTGGCCCGCAATACGCTCAGGTTGTTTCTGCAACCCCAATCAAGGAAACGGTTAAAACACCGCGTCAGGAGTGTCGCAACGTCACAGTGACCCATCGTCGACCGGTGCAGGATGAAAATCGCATTACCGGGTCGGTGCTCGGCGCTGTTGCTGGCGGCGTGATAGGGCATCAGTTTGGCGGTGGTCGCGGTAAAGATGTCGCCACTGTTGTGGGGGCGCTGGGTGGTGGATATGCCGGTAACCAGATCCAGGGCTCTCTCCAGGAAAGCGATACTTACACGACTACGCAACAGCGTTGTAAAACGGTGTATGACAAGTCAGAAAAAATGCTCGGTTATGATGTGACCTATAAGATTGGCGATCAGCAGGGCAAAATCCGCATGGACCGCGATCCGGGTACGCAGATCCCGCTAGATAGTAATGGGCAACTGATTTTGAATAACAAAGTATAACAAGGCTGTACTCTGCAATTTGGCCCCTCATTCGCTCAGGCTGAGGGGCTTTTTTTGCGACTTATTTCACCAGTTCGGGCCATAAACGCAAAGTCGTTCCGGCAATCTGCATTAGTTTTTCCAGCGATGCACCTTCGCGTGCGCTGATCGACATCCCCTGAATAATACAATTAAGGAATTCTGCCAGATGTGTCACGTCACAGTGGGTCGGGATTTCCCCGCGCGCTTGTCGTTGACATAAAAACTGCTGCAAAGTGCGCTCTTGCATCGCATGGCGTGATTTCAACGTATTGGCGATATCTCCTGAATCTGGGGAGAGGGTGGTGCAGTTGTTGATCATGAAGCAGCCTGCCGGGGTGTCTTTGCTGGTAAAGCAGTTGGCGATGGCAGCAAAATAGTCAGCCAGCGCAGACTCCACGCTTTTCTCTTCACAAAACAGCTGTGCTTCATGCTTAGCGGCAAAACGATCGATATAGCGGTCGAGAACGGCACGAAATAACCCCTCTTTGTTGGTAAATTCCGCGTATAGCGTGGGCGCTTTGGCTCCGGTCGCTTCGACGAGGTCCGCAAGAGAAGTCGCTTCATAACCGTGTTGCCAGAACAATTTCATGGCCTTATCAAGCGCGGCATCCCTGTCGAACACTTTTGGGCGGCCACGGCTTTTTTTTACACATTGTGTTGAGTCAGTTGCCATGATGCCGTTGTACCTGGTGACTGTGAATGAAAGGTTATTATAAAAATAATCACCTCCGTTCACCAGTCCAGATCCCATAAAAATAATTGCTTTCTATTTAACTGAAATTTAAAGATTTTTAAGTTAATTAATGATTGTTATAAAAAATATCTTGTATGTGATCCAGATCACATCTATCATTTAGTTATCGATCGTTAAGTAATTGCTTGCGACGTCATTCATCTGCATAAGGCCACTATTATGAAAAACGTAAAAACCCTCATCGCTGCGGCGATTTTAAGCTCCATGTCATTTGCCAGCTTTGCGGCTGTCGAAGTTCAGTCAACGCCAGAAGGCCAACAAAAAGTCGGTACAATCAGTGCTAACGCGGGGACAAATCTGGGATCGCTGGAAGAGCAGCTGGCGCAAAAAGCGGATGAGATGGGCGCAAAATCTTTCCGTATTACTTCTGTAACCGGTCCGAATACCCTCCATGGAACAGCAGTAATTTATAAATAAGCATTAACCCTCATTAATGCCTGCTACTGCTGATTTTTTCCCCGCGACATGCCGTGTCGCGGGGATTTTTTTTATCCAGGATTTACAGAGTTTGTGGGCTCACTTGATGACGGCGGACATCCACCGGCATCCCGGAACGGACATCCATCACATGTTGCATCACTTCAGCGTCAGTTTGTGCTGCATCTTTAAATGATTGCATTGCGCTATTCAGCGTAATTGGCAGCAGCTGCGGATCGTCATCAATCTTCTCTGACAGCGGCTGATGTACTTCAACCAGACGCGCACCGTTTGGTTCGGCAGAGACTTTTATCGGAGTGTTGATGATATTCACTTTGGTGCCTGGGGTGACCTGGCTAAAGAGTGTTTTGATATCGTCATCCCGCAGACGAATACAGCCAGAACTTACCCGCATGCCAATGCCAAAATCGGCGTTCGTACCATGAAGCAAATAAACGCCGCCATAGGCCGCCAGACGAATCGCATGATGGCCCATTGGGTTATCCGGTCCAGCCGGCACTACCGCAGGCAACTCAATTCCCTGTGCTTTATAACGGGCGCGGATGTTTGCCGTTGGCGTCCAGGTTGGGTTTGCACGTTTGTCTGAAACGGTGGTCACCATTGTCGGTGTCAGCGTGTCACCACCTAACTGACCAATACCTATTGGATACACGGTTACCGAATTTTTACCCGGCGGGTAGTAATAGAGACGCAGCTCCGCAATGTTGATCACAATGCCTTCGCGCGGCGCGTCTGGAAGTAGGGTTTGCAACGGGATCGTTAACACGCTGCCCGCGCGCGGTACGTAAGGATCAACGCCGGGGTTAGCCTGTAACAGAGCGAGAAAGCCGACGTTATATTTTTTGGCGATGGCTTCCAGAGAACCACCGTCATTTTCCACCACATGAAATTTGTTTTCGCCAACCAGACGACTGCCCGCTGGCGGCAGCGGCCAGGTGTTGGCTTTTGCCGGTAGCGCCAGCGCCACGGCAGCGGCGAACGTAAAAAACGTTAGCCAGCGAGAAAAACGCGTTTTGATCATCACCAAAAATCCATAATAAATATAAGGTTATTGTAATAAACAGATAAGCCTGAATTATGGATGGTGACAGTGTCGGATAGTGCAGGGAAGTGCAAAGAATTTGTAAATGTTGCAGATGGGGGCGCAGAAACGCCCCCGATTTACCATTAAGCGATCGCGTTCTCTTCCAGTTCACGCATAAACTGGCGTACCCATTCGATACGCGTTTTCCGCTCACTCAAATCCTGAATAAATTTCAGGCGCGTCGGACCATCAAGGCGGTAATGCTGCGGCTGTTTTTGCAGCAAACCAATCAACCAGGCCGGATTAACGTGATTCTTCTCGGCAAATTCGATCACCCCGCCTTTCTCATTACCTTCCAGCTTCCTGATCCCCAGTTTCTGCGCTTGCTGGCGCAGACGGGCAATATCCAGCAGGGTACGCGCCGGATCCGGCAGCAGGCCGAAGCGATCGATAAGCTCGACTTTGATCTCTTCCAGTTCGTTTTCCGTTTTGGCGCTGGCAATACGTTTGTAGAACGACAGACGCGTGTTCACGTCAGGGATGAAATCATCTGGCAATAGCGACGGCATCCGCAGCTCGACTTCTGTTTGCTGGCTGGTGAGATCTTCCAGCGACGGCTCGCGTCCGGCTTTCAGTGCATCGACGGCGTTTTCCAGCAACTCCATATACAGCGAGAAACCGATGGTTTCCATTGAGCCGCTTTGTTCTTCGCCAAGCAGTTCACCCGCGCCGCGAATCTCCAGATCGTGCGTTGCCAGCGCAAAACCTGCCCCGAGATCTTCCAGCGAGGCAATCGCTTCAAGACGTTTTTGTGCATCGGTAGTCATCGCTTTTGGATGCGGTGTCAGCAACCATGCATATGCCTGATGATGCGAACGTCCGACGCGACCGCGTAACTGGTGCAGCTGCGCCAGACCGAAGTGATCCGCCCGTTCAATGATAATGGTGTTGGCTGTCGGGATGTCGATCCCGGTTTCGATAATGGTGGTACAAACCAGCACGTTGAAACGTTGATGATGGAAATCATTCATCACCCGTTCCAGTTCGCGCTCGCGCATCTGCCCGTGACCGATGGCGATCCGCGCTTCTGGCACCAGTTCTGCCAGCCGTTCGGCGGCTTTCTGAATGTTTTCCACATCATTGTAGAGATAATAAACCTGTCCTCCGCGCAAAATTTCACGCAGGATCGCCTCCCGGACCACCAGGCTGTCATACTCACGGACAAAGGTTTTAACTGCCAGACGACGGGCGGGCGGCGTGGCGATAATCGACAGGTCACGCATTCCGCTCATTGCCATATTCAGCGTACGTGGGATCGGCGTTGCAGTAAGCGTCAGAATATCCACGTTCGCGCGCATCGCTTTAATGCGCTCTTTATGACGCACCCCGAAGCGGTGTTCTTCATCGACAATCAGCAGGCCTAAATCTTTAAACTTGACGTCACTTTGCAGCAGTTTGTGCGTACCGATCAGAATATCGATTTTCCCTTCCGCCACTTCCGCAAGGATTTGCGTCTGCTCTTTGGCGCTGCGGAAACGGGAGATCATTTCGATACGGACCGGCCAGTTGGCGAAACGGTCGCGGAAGTTGTCGTAATGCTGCTGCGCGAGAAGGGTGGTAGGCACCAGCACCGCTACCTGCTTGTGGTTATCTACTGCCAGGAAAGCGGCGCGCATTGCCACTTCTGTTTTACCAAAGCCAACATCGCCGCACACCAGACGATCCATTGCCAGTGGCTGACACATGTCGCTAAGCACCGCATTAATGGCTTGAGCCTGATCCGGCGTGGTTTCAAACGGGAAGCTGTCGCAGAACAACTGATACTGCTCACGATCGTGTTTAAACGCGAAGCCCTCTTTGGCGGCGCGTTGCGCGTAGATATCCAGCAATTCCGCCGCCACATCACGCACTTTTTCCGCCGCTTTCTGCCGCGCGCGTGACCACGCATCACCGCCAAGTTTATGCAGCGGGGCGTTTTCTTCCGCGCCACCTGCGTAACGGCTAATCAGATGCAGTGACGACACCGGAACATACAGTTTGGCGTCGTTGGCATAGGTGAGCATCAGGTACTCGCCGGTAATGCCGCCCGCTTCCAGCGTGGTCATTCCGGAATAGCGACCGACGCCGTGCTCCAGATGGACCACCGGCTGGCCAATATGCAGCTCCGCAAGGTTACGGATCAGTGTATCGGGGTTGATGGTGCGGCGAGAATCCTGACGACGGCGGGCAACACGTTCACCGAGCAGATCGCTTTCGCAAATCAGCGCTAGGTTACGCACCTTATCGACAAAACCATGTTCGGCAGCGCCAATCATCAGATAACGCCCACGGTCGCTGGCTTCATCAAGACGCATAATGCGTTGCGGAGCAATTTTAATTCGTGCGAGCAGTTCACCCAGCGCTTCACGGCGACCTTCACTTTCTACCGAGAACACCACCGGACCGTCGAAAGACTCGAGGAACTTACGCAGCGCATCCAGCGGCGCTTTTTGTTGTGCCTGAACGGCCAGGTCTGGCAGCTTCTCGAAGCCTAAATTGGCATTCGCTGCTTTTGTCGGTAAATGTTCAGTTTTTAGCTGCACCCGGGGCCAGTTTTTCAGCTCTGAGAAGAGCTCGTCCACCCGCAGCCAGAGCGATTGTGGTGGCAACAGCGGGCGCATCGGATCGACGCCGCGATTCTCAAAACGCGCCAGCGTGTCAGCCTGGAAACGTTCGGCACTGGTTTCCAGATCGCCAGTATTCACCAGCAAGGTATTGGCAGGGAAATAACTGAACAGCGGCGGCAGTGGTTCGCTGAAGAACAATGGCTGCCAGTACTCGATCCCGGCAGGTAATGTGCCTTTACTCACTTGCTGGTAAATATGTTCCGGATCGCGCTTCACTTCGAAGGTATCGCGCCACTGGCTGCGGAACAGTTCAATTGCCGCTTTATCGGTCGGAAATTCGTGCGCGGGCAGCAGATTGATCGCTTCTACTTCCTCCAGCGTGCGCTGGCTGTCGACGTCAAACACCCGCAGGCTGTCGATTTCATCATCAAAGAAATCAAGACGATAAGGCAGCTCACTCCCCATCGGGAAGAGATCCAGCAACGCGCCGCGCGTGGCGTATTCGCCGTGCTCCATCACCTGGTCAACATGGCGATAACCGGCGCTGTCCAGTTGGGTTCGTAATGCATCTCGTGACAGGCGCTGACCTTTTTTCATCACCAGCGCATGACCGTGGAGAAAACTGTGTGGGCAAACGCGCTGCATAAGCGTATTCACCGGAACAATCAGTACGCCACGCTGCATCGTCGGTAGCTGGTAAAGGGTGGAAAGGCGCGAGGAGATAATGTCCTGATGAGGCGAAAAACTGTCGTAGGGAAGAGTTTCCCAGTCCGCCAGATTCATCACCATCTGATCGGTGAACTGGCTGATTTCATCATGCAAACGCAGAGCATTTTGCATATCTGGTGCAATGAGTACCACCGGACCGGCGTGACGTTCGGCAATTTCCGCTACCAGCGTTGCACAGGCTGCGCCGGTTAACTCGCCCAGCAGACGCTGCTCACCCGCTTTGACGGGCAGCGTATAACGATATTGTTCAGGCATAACGGTTGTCAGATTCTCGTTAGGATATGCCTCAACATATGGGGGCATATCTCTGATAAGCAATGCTGTTCATTATCCGTAATCGACATGGTTTAGCAAATTGAATCGCCCCGGCTGGGGCGATGGCTTAGCGGGAGTAACTGACGGCAGCGGGCAGTGAAGGCGGGGAGAACAACAGATCGCTGAATGCACGCTGTGAAAGTTTTCTTACCAGCAAGCCCGCAACAGTACAGATGAACAAACTGACAAAGGGATAAACCAGCAGGAGTGTCAGTTCGACTTGCGGCGACCAGCGTGCTGCGTTCATTTGCGCAAGCAGAGTTAAGCTGAATATTTCAACCAGAATGCGATGGGTGGTGTAGATAGCAATGGTGTTGGAGCCAATCACATTCAGCAGGCTGGTGGAGCGCATACCGAATCGTTGCTCGTATTGATAAAACAGCTTCATGATCACCACAATCGATACCAGCGACAACAGCAGCGAGATAGTAAACAACCAGGCACCGACCGCCAGAACGGTAAGCAAAGAAGCCATTAGCAGATGGCGGCGCAACGGCACCTCTTTAACACAGGTCATTATTGTTGCGCCAAACCATGCGCCAAGGCTGTAATAAGGCAAATTGCGGATCACACTGTTCATTCCCCACCACGGCGTGGGAACGAAATTAACCGCCACACTCAGCAGTACAAACAAGGCGAATAGTAGCAGCGCCAGACGGCTAAAAATTTTACATACCACGAAATAGACAATTAACGCATACAGATACCACAAGCTGGTGCTGGCGGTGATCATCCCGTGCAGGAACTCACCGGTGGAATCGGCATAAGCGGCATTGGAGGCATTGCTTAAATCGCGCTCAGGTGCCAGCCACTGGTTCAGCGCACTTAACGCCAGCCACTGCACCACGCCCCAAAGCGCCAGCACCCAAAAGATGCTCCAGATGCGTTTATCGAGACAATTTCCCCACGGTACGCTGTCGATATAGCGGCGAATCAAATAGCCGGAAATTAAAGAAAAAAACCGGCATACGAAAGGGTGCAAGGTAAAGATTGAAATAGATCCAGCATTTGCTCAGGACTTCCGATAACGGATGCTGAAAAGTGGTCAGATGCGGATAAAAGGTAATGACCGAGTGATAAATCACCACCAGACAAATACATAACCCTTTGATCTGGTTAATCCATAGCTCTTTTTGTTTCATCAGGACAACACGCTCTTTTTTAATTTACATGCGGTTGATCCTGCGGGTTATGACCCTATGTGTAATGGGTATCTGTCTGTATTGGATGATTTTTCAGATTAAGATCAGGCGGCAAGATTGATGATAAAACATGGCAATTTAGCCGATTGATTTACGGGGGCTTTTCAGATTAGCCCTGACGATCACTTACAGTTCAGACGTTTACCCATCTTGCTTTCGCTTATATACTCGTGTCTTTGCTACAGCAACCAGACGGATTTCATGTACCAACCTGTCGCTCTATTTATTGGCCTGCGTTACATGCGTGGGCGTGCAGCGGATCGCTTCGGTCGTTTCGTCTCCTGGCTTTCTACCATCGGCATTACCCTCGGGGTGATGGCGCTGGTCACAGTATTGTCAGTGATGAACGGCTTTGAGCGCGAGCTGCAAAACAACATCCTTGGCCTGATGCCACAGGCAATTCTCTCTTCTGAGCATGGCTCTCTTAACCCGCAGCAACTCCCGGAAACGGCAGTCAAACTGGACGGCGTTAATCGCGTCGCACCTATTACTACCGGTGATGTGGTACTGCAAAGCGCGCGCAGCGTGGCGGTCGGGGTGATGCTCGGTATCGACCCGGCGCAAAAAGATCCACTTACACCGTATCTGGTCAATGTGAAACAAACTGACCTCGAGCCGGGGAAATATAATGTCATCCTCGGCGAACAACTTGCCTCACAGCTAGGCGTTAATCGCGGTGATCAAATCCGCGTGATGGTACCATCTGCCAGCCAGTTCACGCCGATGGGGCGTATTCCAAGTCAGCGCCTGTTCAATGTGATTGGCACTTTCGCCGCCAACAGTGAAGTCGATGGCAATGAAATGCTGGTGAATATTGAGGATGCCTCGCGTCTGATGCGTTATCCGGCAGGCAATATTACCGGCTGGCGTTTGTGGCTGGATGAGCCGCTGAAAGTCGACTCATTAAGTCAGCAAAAACTGCCTGAAGGCAGCAAATGGCAGGACTGGCGTGATCGTAAAGGCGAGTTGTTCCAGGCCGTACGCATGGAAAAAAATATGATGGGTTTACTGCTGAGCCTGATTGTCGCCGTTGCGGCGTTTAACATTATTACCTCACTAGGGCTGATGGTAATGGAGAAGCAGGGCGAAGTAGCGATCCTGCAAACGCAAGGCTTAACTCCGCGACAAATCATGATGGTCTTTATGGTGCAAGGGGCCAGCGCCGGGATTATCGGTGCGATCCTCGGAGCGGCGCTTGGCGCCCTGCTTGCCAGCCAGTTAAATAATCTGATGCCGATAATCGGCGTCCTGCTTGATGGCGCGGCGCTGCCGGTGGCTATCGAACCTTTACAGGTCATTGTTATTGCGCTGGTGGCGATGGCTATCGCGCTGCTGTCTACGCTTTACCCTTCATGGCGCGCTGCCGCCACTCAACCCGCTGAGGCTTTACGTTATGAATAAGATCCTGTTGCAATGCGACAACCTGTGCAAACGCTATCAGGAAGGCAGTGTGCAAACCGATGTGCTGCACAATGTCAGTTTCAGCGTCGGCGAAGGTGAAATGATGGCGATCGTCGGTAGCTCTGGTTCCGGTAAAAGTACCTTGCTGCACCTGCTGGGCGGGCTGGATACGCCAACCTCCGGCGATGTGATTTTTAATGGTCAGCCAATGAGCAAACTGTCGTCGGCAGCGAAAGCTGAACTGCGCAACCAGAAGCTGGGCTTTATTTATCAGTTTCACCACCTGCTGCCGGATTTTACCGCCCTGGAAAACGTGGCTATGCCGCTGCTGATTGGCAAGAAAAAGCCCGCTGAAATCAACAGCCGTGCACTTGAGATGTTAAAAGCGGTGGGGCTGGATCATCGTGCGAATCACCGCCCATCTGAACTTTCTGGCGGCGAACGCCAGCGTGTGGCGATTGCCCGTGCGCTGGTGAATAACCCGCGCCTGGTACTGGCGGATGAACCTACCGGTAACCTCGATGCGCGTAACGCCGACAGCATCTTCCAGTTGCTTGGGGAATTGAATCGCTTGCAGGGCACCGCCTTCCTGGTGGTTACTCACGACCTGCAACTGGCGAAACGTATGAGCCGCCAGTTAGAAATGCGTGATGGTCGTCTGACGGCGGAACTGAGCCTGATGGGGGCGGAGTAATGGCGATGCCTTTATCGTTATTAATTGGCCTGCGTTTTAGTCGCGGACGGCGGCGCGGCGGCATGGTGTCGCTGATCTCCGTCATTTCTACCATTGGCATTGCCCTCGGCGTGGCGGTATTGATCGTCGGCTTAAGCGCGATGAACGGCTTTGAACGCGAACTGAACAACCGTATTCTGGCGGTGGTGCCGCATGGTGAAATCGAGGCGGTGGATCAGCCGTGGACTAACTGGCAGGAAGCACTGGATCACGTGCAAAAAGTGCCGGGTATTGCCGCTGCCGCGCCGTATATCAATTTCACCGGGCTGGTGGAAAGTGGCGCGAATCTTCGCGCAATCCAGGTGAAGGGCGTTAACCCGCAACAGGAACAGCGTCTGAGCGCATTACCCTCGTTTGTCCAGGGCGATGCGTGGCGCAATTTTAAAGCGGGCGAACAGCAAATTATCATCGGCAAAGGCGTGGCGGATGCGCTGAAAGTGAAGCAGGGGGATTGGGTGTCGATTATGATCCCCAACTCGAATCCCGAGCATAAACTGATGCAGCCAAAACGTGTGCGTTTGCACGTTGCCGGTATTTTGCAGTTGAGTGGTCAACTCGATCACAGTTTTGCCATGATCCCGCTGGCAGATGCCCAACAATATCTTGATATGGGTTCCAGCGTGTCAGGTATTGCCCTTAAAATGACGGATGTTTTCAACGCCAATAAGCTGGTACGCGATGCGGGTGAAGTGACCAACAGCTATGTTTATATTAAAAGCTGGATTGGTACTTACGGCTATATGTATCGCGATATCCAAATGATCCGCGCCATTATGTATCTGGCGATGGTACTGGTGATTGGCGTGGCCTGTTTCAACATCGTCTCCACCTTAGTGATGGCGGTGAAAGACAAGAGTGGCGATATCGCAGTATTAAGAACGCTGGGGGCGAAAGATGGTTTAATTCGCGCCATCTTTGTCTGGTATGGATTGCTGGCAGGGCTGTTCGGCAGCCTGTGTGGTGTGATTATCGGCGTAGTGGTTTCACTGCAACTTACCCCGATTATTGAGTGGATTGAAAAGTTGATCGGTCATCAGTTCCTCTCCAGCGATATCTATTTTATTGATTTCCTGCCATCGGAATTGCACTGGCTGGACGTCTTCTACGTACTGGTCACAGCATTGTTGCTGAGTCTTTTGGCAAGTTGGTATCCGGCGCGGCGCGCCAGTAATATTGACCCTGCGCGAGTCCTTAGCGGCCAGTAAAGGCAGTACATTAAAACAAGGAGCGGCAATGTATTACGGGTTTGATATTGGTGGAACAAAAATTGCGCTTGGCGTGTTTGATAGCGGTCGGCAGTTGCAGTGGGAAAAGCGGGTGCCGACACCGCGTGACAGCTATGACGCATTTTTAGATGCAGTGTGTGAGCTGGTAGCTGAAGCTGACCAACGTTTTGGCTGTAAAGGTTCTGTCGGCATCGGTATTCCGGGAATGCCGGAAACAGAAGATGGTACGCTGTATGCCGCCAATGTCCCCGCTGCCAGCGGTAAACCGCTGCGTGCCGACCTGAGCGCACGTCTTGATCGCGATGTACGCCTTGATAACGATGCCAACTGTTTTGCCCTTTCAGAAGCCTGGGATGATGAATTTACTCAATATCCACTGGTGATGGGGTTGATTCTCGGCACCGGCGTTGGCGGCGGGCTGATTTTCAACGGCAAACCGATTACCGGTAAAAGCTACATTACCGGCGAGTTTGGCCATATGCGTCTGCCGGTTGATGCGTTAACCATGATGGGGTTGGATTTCCCGTTACGCCGCTGCGGCTGTGGTCAGCATGGCTGCATTGAAAATTATCTGTCTGGTCGCGGTTTTGCGTGGCTGTATCAACACTATTATCATCAACCGTTGCAGGCTCCCGAAATTATTGCGCTTTATGATCAAGGCGATGAGCAGGCAAGGGCGCACGTTGAGCGTTATCTGGATTTATTAGCGGTTTGTCTGGGAAATATCCTGACCATTGTTGACCCTGACCTGGTCGTCATTGGTGGTGGCTTATCGAATTTCCCGGCAATCACAGCGCAACTGGCGGACAGGCTGCCTCGTCATCTCTTACCTGTAGCTCGTGTTCCGCGCATTGAACGCGCGCGCCACGGTGATGCGGGAGGAATGCGTGGTGCGGCCTTCCTACATCTAACCGATTAAACAACAGAGGTTGCTATGCTGTCGCGTCGGGGTCATCGGTTAAGTCGTTTTCGTAAAAATAAACGCCGCCTGCGCGAGCGTTTGCGTCAGCGTATTTTTTTCAGAGATAAAGTGGTGCCGGAAGCAATGGAAAAACCAAGAGTACTCGTACTGACAGGGGCAGGAATTTCTGCGGAATCAGGTATTCGTACCTTTCGCGCCGCAGATGGCCTGTGGGAAGAACATCGGGTTGAAGATGTGGCAACGCCGGAAGGTTTCGATCGCGATCCTGAACTGGTGCAAGCGTTTTATAACGCCCGTCGTCGACAGCTGCAGCAGCCAGAAATTCAGCCTAACGCCGCGCATCTTGCGCTGGCTAAACTGCAAGACGCCCTCGGCGATCGCTTTTTGCTGGTGACGCAGAATATCGACAACCTGCATGAACGCGCAGGTAATACCAATGTGATTCATATGCATGGGGAACTGCTGAAAGTTCGTTGTTCACAAAGTGGTCAGGTTCTCGACTGGACCGGAGACGTTACCCCAGAAGATAAATGCCATTGCTGCCAGTTTCCGGCACCCTTGCGCCCGCATGTAGTGTGGTTTGGCGAAATGCCACTCGGCATGGATGAAATTTATATGGCGTTGTCGATGGCCGATATTTTCATTGCCATTGGCACATCCGGGCATGTTTATCCGGCGGCTGGGTTTGTTCACGAAGCGAAACTGCATGGCGCGCACACCGTGGAACTGAATCTTGAACCGAGTCAGGTTGGTAATGAATTTACCGAGAAATATTACGGCCCGGCAAGCCAGGTGGTGCCTGAGTTTGTTGAAAAGTTGCTGAAGGGATTAAAAGCGGGAAGCATTGCCTGATGCACTACGCTTATCAGGCCTGCAAGGGGACCACAATACCGACGAAAGAGCGGGATAAAACTTTACTGTCCTGACTCATTAGCCACATCCTTGCTAAATAAAAAACGGGCGGTAATGCCACCGCCCGCTTGCTGAATTAACGTCCTGCTTTCAGCTTCTGATAATACTCTTCATAAATGCTGCTGGCTGCGCCAACGTCATTCTGCCATTCGCCATTTTTAATGGTTTCAGCATCCGGGTAGAGCGTTTTATCGTTCGCCACTTCCGGACTTAACAGCTTACGCGCCGCAAGGTTTGGCGTTGGATAACCGATAGTTTCAGCAACCTGTTTTGCCACATCCGGGCGCAGCAGGAAGTTGATCAATTTCAGCGCGCCTTCTTTGTTTTTGGCATTTGCCGGGATCGCCAGGCTGTCCATCCAGAAAATGCCGCCTTCTTTCGGCCACACCACGTCAATTGGCGTACCCGCCTGCCGTGCAACGAAAGCAGAACCGTTCCAGATCATGCCGAGGTTAACTTCGCCTTCCATGTACGGGTTAGCTGGGTTATCGGAGTTAAACGCTGCGACGTTTGGCATCAGTTTTTTCAGCTCATTATATGCAGCTTCAATCTCTTTCGGATCGGTGGTGTTACCGGAGTAGCCCAGCTTACGCAGCGCCATCTGGAACACTTCACGGGCATCGTCGGTCAACAGCAGGCTGCCTTTGTACTCAGGCTTCCACAGATCGGCCCAGCTGGTGACAGATTTCGGATCCACCGCATCACCGTTAACACCAATCGCCGTCGCACCCCAGATATACGGAATGGAGTAATCGTTATTCGGGTCAAACGGCTTATTGAGCATGTCTGGATCGAGATTGCTGAAGTTCGTTAACTTCGACTTGTCGATCTTCTGGATCATCCCTTCTTTACGCATTTTATCGACGTAATAGGTTGAAGGAACCACCAGGTCATAGGCACCGTCTTTGTACGTTTTCAGCTTGGCGTACATGGTTTCGTTCGACTCGTAAGTCGAATAGATAACCTTAATACCGGTTTCTTTGGTGAATTGTTCAAGCAGTCCTGGCGGCACGTACTCGGTCCAGTTGTAGAAATACAGCGTGTTGTTGTCATCGGCGTGAGCGGCGCTCATGCCCAGTGCCAGAGCACCCGCCGCGAGCAGGTGGCGTGACCATTTTTTCATTTAACGTCCCCTGTGTTACCTTTCGTTTTATCACGAGCAATAAGCTGGCTGGCAATAACCATCACCAGCGACAGCACCAGTAATATGGTTGCCAGCGCGTTAACTTCCGGCGATACGCCGACTTTGACCATCGAATAAATTTTTAACGGCAGAATTTCATAGCTTGGTCCGGTGACGAACGAAGAAACTACTACATCGTCCATCGACAGGGTAAAGCTTAACACCCAGCCCGCCGCCACCGCTGGCATTGCCAGTGGCAGAATGATTTTTCGCAGAATGGTAAATTCGCTGGCACCGAGATCTTTCGCCGCTTCCAGCATTCGCACGTCAAAACCTTTCAGGCGCGAATACACTGTCACCACCACAAATGGCAGGCAGAAGGTGATATGCGAGAACAGCAGCGACCAGAAGCCAAGCTGAATACCCAGCAGCATAAACAGCACCAGCAGCGAAATCGCCATCACGATATCTGGTGACATCATCACCACAAACAGCATTCCACTAACGAACGGCTTACCACGAAAGCGATAACGGTACAGCGCAACTGCCGTCAGTGAACCGATAAGCGTAGCAAATGTCGCCGAAAACACCGCCATTGTTAGTGAATGCTGCGCTGCCTGTAACAGGCTGTCGTTGTTCATCAGCAGGCTATACCATTTGGTGGTAAAACCCTGCCAGTTGATGCCAAAGCGCGAGCTGTTAAAGGAGTTCACAATCAAAATAATGATTGGGATATACAGGTACGCGTAGATAGCGGTCATAAAACCGCCGCGAAGCAGTCGACCGATCATTCGAGTTCCACCTTTTTATTCAGCAGACGAGAAGCGCGCCAGTAAACCAGCAACATCAGGCCCATTACGATAGTCAGCGTAATGCTGGTGGCTGCACCAAATGGCCAGTCACGAATATTGAGGAACTGTACCTTGATGACGTTACCGATCAGCAGGTTTTTCGCACCGCCCATCAGGTCGGACACATAGAACAGGCCCATCGCTGGCAGCATCACCAGCAAACATCCGGCAATAATTCCCGGCATCGTCAGTGGAATAATGATACGGATAAAAGTCTGTAACTTGCTGGCACCGAGATCGCGCGCCGCCTCAAGCAACGGCTTATCCAGTTTTTCGATACTGGAGTACAGCGGCATCACCATAAACGGTAGCAGAATGTAAACCAGACCGATAATCACCGCACTGGGCGTGAACATGATACGAATTGGTGTGTCGATAACGCCCAGCCAGAGCAAAAACTCGTTGAGATAGCCTTTGGTGCTGAGGAAAATTTTCAGCCCGTAGATGCGAATCAGTGAGTTGGTCCAGAAGGGAACAATCAGCAGAAACAGCAGCAGCGGACGCACCTTGTGTGGCAGCTTCGCCAGAAACCAGGCAAACGGGTAGCCCAGCACCAGGCAGGCGAGGGTGGCGATCAGCGCCATATTCAGCGAGTGCAATAGCACTTCAAAATAGAGCGGATCGAGCAGACGCGTGTAGTTATCCAGCGTAAAGACCATTTTGACGAAACTGGCGTCGTCGCGGGTCAAAAAGCTGGTGCCAATGATCATCAGGTTGGGCAGAAAGACAAACAACACAAGCCAACCGACAATAGTGACAATCACTACATTCTGGAACTTACTTGTGTTCTTCATCAGCCAGTACGACCTCCCAGCTTTCTACCCAATTAATGGCCATTTTTTGGTCGAGAGAGTGGTCAAAGTCAGGGTCGTCTTCATTGAAGAATTCGCTGACCATCACCATCTTGCCATTTTCCAGTTCAACAACCGACTCCAGCGTCATGCCTTTGTAGTTACGCTCACGAACGTAACCAATCAGCCCTTCAGCGTGGTTGTCGTCGTTAATCTCTTCAACACGTAAGTCTTCCGGGCGCAGCAGAACATGCAGTTTTTGCCCCGGTTCAACGGCGAAGTTAACGTAGATATTACATTCGCGGCCTTCAACGTTGGCGCGTACGCGCTGCTCGTCTAGACGTTCGATGACAGTGGCGTTAAACATATTGATTTCGCCAATGAAGCCGGCAACAAACAGGTTTTTCGGCTCTTCGTAAATTTCGCGCGGTGTACCATCTTGCTCAATACGACCCTCGCGCATCACCACAATCCTGTCTGACATGGTGAGCGCTTCTTCCTGATCGTGAGTGACAAAGACGAAGGTAATACCAAGCTTACGCTGTAACGCTTTCAGCTCGTTCTGCATTTGCTTACGCAGTTTGTAATCCAGCGCTGAGAGCGACTCATCCAGCAACAACAGACGAGGCTTGTTAACCACCGCGCGAGCAATGGCGACGCGTTGCTGTTGACCACCAGAGAGCTGATGCGGTTTACGTTGAGCGAAGGTTTCCAGTTGCACCATCCGCAGGGCTTCCATCACGCGGGGCGTAATTTCAGCAGCGGGGGTTTTTTGCATGCGCAACCCAAAGGCCACATTTTCGAACACGGTCATGTGGGGGAAAAGTGCGTAGCTTTGGAAAACAGTGTTCACATAGCGGTTTTCCGCCGGAACGTGGGTGATGTCCTCGTTATCCAGCATGATGCGTCCGGAATCAACAGTTTCCAGACCTGCAATCAGGCGAAGAACGGTTGTTTTACCGCAGCCAGAAGGGCCAAGCAGCGTGAGGAACTCGCCATTGTTGATAGTCAGATCCAGCTGGGGAATGACCTCTTTACCATCAAAGCATTTGCGAATTCCCGCCAATTGCACCAGCGGTGAAAGCGAACTCGGTTGTTTATTCAATTTTTTACTCTGTCCCATGTAAACGCAACGGATGGCTTACCGATGCGGGGTTTGTGGTTAACCACCTTGGTGACTCTTAATGAGGGCGGTAATTCTACGGCAAACCGCTTGAATCGCCAATCTTTGTTGTGAATTACTGGCTTAGCTTTATATTCATTAAGGTAATGCTGATAAATATTCCCGCTTGCAGGGGTAAAAGTGACCTGACGCAATATTTGTCTTTTCTTGCTTCTTAATAATGTTGTCACAAAAAGTGAGGGTGACTACATGGATAAACTACTTGAGCGATTTTTGAACTACGTGTCTCTGGATACCCAATCAAAAGCAGGGGTGAGACAGGTTCCCAGCACGGAAGGCCAATGGAAGTTATTGCATCTGCTGAAAGAGCAGCTCGAAGAAATGGGGCTTATCAATGTGACCTTAAGTGAGAAGGGCACTTTGATGGCGACGTTACCGGCTAACGTCCCTGGCGATATCCCGGCGATTGGCTTTATTTCTCATGTGGATACCTCACCGGATTGCAGCGGCAAAAATGTTAATCCGCAAATTGTTGAAAACTATCGCGGTGGCGATATTGCGCTGGGTATCGGCGATGAAGTTTTATCACCGGTTATGTTCCCGGTGCTGCATCAGCTACTGGGTCAGACGTTGATTACCACCGATGGTAAAACCTTGTTAGGTGCCGATGACAAAGCCGGTATTGCAGAAATCATGACCGCGCTGGCGGTATTGCAACAGAAAAACATTCCGCATGGTGATATTCGCGTCGCCTTTACCCCGGATGAAGAAGTGGGCAAAGGGGCGAAACATTTTGATGTTGATGCCTTCGATGCCCGCTGGGCTTACACTGTTGACGGTGGTGGCGTAGGCGAACTGGAGTTTGAAAACTTCAACGCCGCATCGGTCAATATCAAAATTGTCGGTAACAATGTTCATCCGGGCACGGCGAAAGGAGTGATGGTAAATGCGCTGTCGCTGGCGGCACGTATTCATGCGGAAGTTCCGGCGGATGAAAGCCCGGAAATGACAGAAGGCTATGAAGGTTTCTATCACCTGGCGAGCATGAAAGGCACCGTTGACCGAGCCGATATGCACTACATCATCCGTGATTTCGACCGTAAACAGTTTGAAGCGCGTAAACGTAAAATGATGGAGATCGCCAAAAAAGTGGGCAAAGGGTTACATCCTGATTGCTACATTGAACTGGTGATTGAAGACAGTTACTACAATATGCGCGAGAAAGTGGTTGAGCATCCGCATATTCTCGATATCGCCCAGCAGGCGATGCGTGACTGCGATATTGAACCGGAACTGAAACCGATCCGCGGCGGTACCGACGGCGCGCAGTTGTCGTTTATGGGATTACCGTGCCCGAACCTGTTCACTGGCGGTTACAACTATCATGGTAAGCATGAGTTTGTGACTCTGGAAGGTATGGAAAAAGCGGTGCAGGTGATCGTCCGTATTGCCGAGTTAACGGCGCAACGGAAGTAAGCGAAAAGGGATGCGGCATGTGATGCCGCATCCGGCTTAAATCCAAACTTACCCTTCGAAGAACCAATACCCGCTATTGACCAGCGCCGCGAGCATCGCGAGGAATGACGGATCTTCCAGCGCATCGCCAAAATTCTCCGCAGTCAGCGCAATGTTGCTGGCGAGTGCATCCAGTGCCGGACGGTGCGGGGAATCGATCTTCTCACCATTGGCATACACGTCGTCGCCAATGCGCAATACGCGCAGACCACCAAGGCGCACCAGCACATCACCTTGTTTCAGCGCATCGTAGATTTCATCCGGCTGATAAGGCGGCTCTGGCGGCGCGATATCCAGTTCATGACGTGACTGGGATATAAACTCGCCAAACCATTGCTTAAAGTGTTCCGGCTGGTTGATCAATTCGAGCATCATCTCACGCAGTTTATCCATCTCTTGCGGCAGAACGTCCGCAGGATGAGCGCGAGGTGGAACATCAGGATCGCTGTAGTAGTTGCCGCCCAGTTCACGTTGCAGCACATAATCGGCAAATCCGCTAATTAATTCCCGCGTATTTGGCGCGCGAAAACCCACGGAATAGTTCATCGCATTTTCCAGCGCGTAGCCTTCATGCGGGAATCCTGGCGGAATATAAAGAATATCGCCAGGCTCCAGCTCTTCATCGATGATGGCTTCGAACGGATCGACCTGTAACAGATCCGGGTGTGGGCATTGCTGTTTCATTTGCAGCTTTTCGCCCACTCGCCAGCGACGACGTCCGGTACCCTGAATGATAAACACGTCGTACTGATCGAGATGCGGGCCGACGCCGCCGCCAGGTACAGAAAAAGAGATCATCAGATCATCAATACGCCAGTCCGGTAGTTCACGGAACGGTCGCATCAGCGCGGCGGTCGGCTCATGCCAGTGATTTACTGCTTGCACTAACAATGACCAGTTAGTTTCACCGAGATGATCGTAGCTTTCGAACGGACCGTGGCTGACCTGCCATTTGCCATCCTGGTGACTGACCAGTCGACTGTCGACTTCGCTTTCCATCGCCAGACCCGCCAACTCGTCTGGAGAGATCGGGTCAATAAAATTATTAAAGCCGCGTTTTAACACCACCGGGCGTTTCTGCCAGTGACGTTCAAGAAAATCGGGCCAGTTAAGAGTGAGTTGGTATTCCATGTTAAGCATCCACAGGCTGGTATCTGCAACCGATTATAACGGATGCTTAACGTAATGCGTGAAGTATGGACATATTTATTCATCTTTCGGCGCAGAATGCTGGCGACCAAAAATCACCTCCATCCGCGCACCGCCCAGCATGCTCTCTCCGGCGACGATTTTACCCTCATATTGCTCGGTGATTTCGCGGGCTACCGCCAGCCCTACACCTTGCCCAGGGCGTAAAGTATCAACCCGTTGACCACGGTCGAAAATGACCTCTCGCTTGCTTAATGGAATACCGGGTCCATCATCCTCGACCACAATATAGAGATGCTCGTCGGTTTGCCTTGCAGAAATTTCGACAAACTCGAGGCAATATTTACAGGCATTATCCAGCAGATTGCCCATCACCTCGACAAAATCGTTCTGCTCACCGACAAAGCTGATCTCTGGCGAAATATCGAGAGAAATATTGACCCCTTTGCGTTGATACACTTTGTTCAGCGCCGAGGTGAGATTGTCCAGCAGTGGGGCGACCGGATGCAGCTCGCGGCTAAGCAATGTCCCGCCGCGCATACTGGCACGATGCAGGTAGTAGCCAATTTGCTGTGAAATGCGGCTGATTTGCTCCAGCATTACCGGTTCAGCATCACTGACGCTCATCTTTTCACTACGCAGAGAACGCAGCGTACTTTGCAGCACCGCCAGTGGCGTTTTCAGACTATGGGTCAGGTCGGTGAGCGTCGTACGGTATTTGTCGTAACGTTCGCGTTCACTTTTTAACAATCGGTTCAGGTTTCGTACCAGACTGGTCAGTTCTCGCGTTGTGGCTGGATTGAGCAATTCGCGGTTATGTTCTTCCAGTTCGCGGACTTCTTTTGCCAGGGCTTCGATGGGGCGTAAACTCCACCAGGCGGCGACCCACAGCAGCGGGATCACTAACAGCAGATTGGCTGAGAGCACATAGATAAACCAGCTCCAGACCATATAGGAACTTTTTAGCTCCACCGGAATGGTATCCACCACCACAATGGTTAATTTTGGCATCCGCGATGTTGCCGGGTAGACGTTTACTGCCACCGAGTGGGTCATCTCCGCGTCGTCGTCATCTTCCCGCACTTCCTGCAACTGTTGCTGTATCGAATGATCTCCACTCAGCAAGAGGCTGGTATCGTTAACATCCGCTTCAATTTCATGAAAACCATTCGATTTCAGCCAGTCAGGCTGGATCATCTTCATCAGCCAGGGCACGTCACGTTGCGCCCATAAAAGCTGCCCGTTCTCATCATAAATTAGCGTCATGGTGGGGCTTTGCTTGTCGATATTTTCTGGTAACTCGACATGCAACTTATTGTTTTCCCACTTCGCAAGGGTATAGAACAGATTGCTTTCGCCACGTAACAGCCGAAACGTAGTTTTATCGAAACTGACGCTATAACCGATCAGCGCGACCATTCCGTAGGCAAGCGAAAGCACCAGTACTACCGCTGCCGTTGCCAACAGAAAACGTACCCGCAGCGAGAGCGGGAAAAAAAGACGCAGTAATTTTTTCATCAGCGCAATTCGAACAGATAGCCCTGGCCGCGAACGGTGGTAATCACTTCTTGCGGATATTGTGCCTGAATTTTTTTGCGCAGACGTCCCATCAGTACATCAATGGTATGGCTTTCCCGCAGCTCCGCATCCGGATAGAGTTGTAGCATTAACGAATCTTTGCTCACCACTTTGCCATTATTGCGTATCAACGTTTCCATAATGGTGTATTCGAACGCGGTCAGTTTGATCACTTCGTCATTAATAGATAATTCACGGCGAGAGAGATCAACCTGAAACGGGGGGAGCGAAATGACCTGTGAAGCCAGACCGCTATTACGCCGCATTAATGCCTGCATTCGCGCCATCACCTCTTCAATATGAAACGGTTTAGTCACATAATCATCAGCACCGGCACTTAATACTTCGACTTTGTCCTGCCAGCTTTCACGGGCGGTTAATACCAGAATCGGCAGTGAAACATCGTTGCTACGCCAGCGGCGAATCAGTGACAGACCGTCCTCGTCTGGCAATCCGAGATCGACAATCGCAATATCCGGTATATGTTCATTGAGATAATAATCGGCTTCTTTGGCATCTTCTGCGTCATCGACCTGATGACCAGCATCCTGAATCTGAACTTTAAGGTGGTGACGTAACAACGCATTGTCTTCAACAACCAGTACGCGCATTTTTATTTCTCCCTGTCTTAATTATTAAAATAGTGTAACGCGATTATGTGGTTATGGGGGTAAACATTAAATAAACCAGCGGGGAGGGGAGGTAAAGTGAAAAAATAAAAAGCGGATAATCTTAATAAGCAGGCCGGACAGCATCGCCATCCGGCACTGATACGAGGTTTATTTCAGCTCATCAACCATCGTGATAGCTCGACCAATATAGTTAGCCGGCGTCATCGCTTTCAGGCGGGCTTTCTCTTCTTCTGGCAACGCCAGACCATCGATAAACTGCTTCATGCCTTCGGCGTCAACGCGCTTACCGCGAGTCAGCTCTTTCAGCTTCTCGTACGGTTTTTCGATGCCATAGCGACGCATAACTGTCTGGATTGGTTCAGCCAGCACTTCCCAGTTGTGATCCAGTTCATCCAGCAGATGGTCACGGTTCACTTCCAGTTTGCTCACGCCTTTCAGGGTGGATTGATATGCAATCAAGGCATAACCGATACCCACGCCGAGGTTACGCAGCACGGTAGAGTCGGTCAGGTCACGCTGCCAGCGGGAAACCGGCAGTTTGCTTGCCAGATGCTGCAATACCGCGTTGGAAAGGCCCAGATTCCCTTCGGAGTTTTCGAAGTCGATCGGGTTAACTTTATGCGGCATGGTGGAAGAACCAATCTCACCAGCAATGGTTTTCTGTTTGAAGTGGTTAAGGGCGATATAACCCCAGACGTCACGGTCAAAGTCGATCAGAATAGTGTTGAAGCGCGCAACGCAATCAAACAGTTCGGCAATGTAGTCGTGCGGTTCGATCTGGGTGGTGTACGGGTTCCACTGAATACCCAGCGAGGTGACGAACTCTTCGCTGAACTGATGCCAGTCAACTTCCGGGTAAGCGGCGATGTGGGCGTTATAGTTACCGACCGCGCCGTTGATTTTGCCGAGGATCTCCACCTGGTTAAGCTGGCGGTACTGGCGCTCCATACGGTAGGCGACGTTTGCCATCTCTTTACCGATGGTTGACGGCGTGGCTGGCTGACCGTGGGTACGAGACAGCAGCGGGATATCGCGATACTGAACGGCGAGATCTTTAATGCCATCAATCAGTTGACGCCAGTATGGCAGGATCACTTCATCACGCGCGGTTTTCAGCATTAATGCGTGGGAGAGGTTATTGATATCTTCCGAAGTACAGGCAAAGTGGATGAATTCAGAAACCGCGTGCAGTTCCGGGATCTCCGCCACTTTTTCTTTCAGGAAATACTCAACCGCTTTAACGTCGTGGTTAGTGGTACGCTCGATAGTTTTGATGCGCGCCGCATCTTCTTCGCTGAAACTGGCGACGATTGCATCAAGGTAACCGATTGCGTCGGCAGCAAAAGCAGGAACTTCCTTGATCGCTGCGTGCGCGGCCAGTTTTTGCAGCCAACGTACTTCAACTTGTACACGGAATTTCAGCAAACCATATTCGCTGAAAATCCCGCGCAGCGCGCTGACTTTATCGCCGTAGCGTCCATCGACAGGGGAAACGGCGGTCAGTGAGGATAATTCCATAGATCACAACTCCGGGGTTAAATGAGCAAGAATTTGTTTTGCCTGAGTGGTCAGGCGATTACGAGAAAACATCAGTTGCAGACGTCCGCCGCCGACCTGGTGCCAGAGCACGGCGGCGCGAATGCCTGCCAGCAGGGTTGCGCGAACTTTCGCCTGCACTTGTGGGCTTTGCAGTACAGCAGGGGAACCGGTGACCTGAATGCGCGGGCCAAGCGGGCTAATCACATCAACATAGATAGCAGCCATCGCGCTCATCAGCGTTTCGGACTGTAAATCGAAGTGTTCGAGCTGGCGTTGCAGGCCGTTGATCCGGTTGCCCAGAGTGTCGAGCGCGCCTTTCGCTGAGGAGAGTTTGCGCTCAAGCACCATCAAGCTGAGTGTGTAGCGGGTTAATTCGGCGTTTAAGCCCTGGCGACTGCTGGCATTGAGCACGCCGAGCAGGGTTTCCAGCCCGACGCGCAGGTTGGCTTCGCTACCGCCAAAAACCGCCAGCGTCGAGCTGGGGTTCATATCAATAATACTGTTGAGTGAGACGTGTAGCGCATCGGCATCACAATGCCCCTGGTGAGCGAGTTGTTGCACCAGGCGTGCCGACTGACAAATACCGGCCAGGGCGAGGGTGATGTCATAGTAATTCTTTGCCACGTTCACTGCTTCCTTGTTTTAAGTAAAGATAATAATCAGACCGGCAGCGGCAGACGCTGCTCAATAATACCGCCACCGAGGCACACTTCACCGTTATAGAAGACGGCAGACTGGCCCGGCGTCACGGCGGCAACCGGTTCATCGAAAATCACTTCAATGCGATCATCGTCCAGCGCCTTGACGGTGCAAGGGATATCGGTCTGGCGATAGCGGGTTTTTACCGTGCAACGCATAGTGCCGGTGAATGGTTCGCGATCGACCCAGTGCAACTGCTGGGCAATCAACCCGACAGACATCAGCCGCGGGTGTTCATGGCCCTGAGCGACAACCAGAATGTTGTTTTCGACGTCTTTGTCCACCACATACCACGGTTCTTCGGTACCTTCTTTGGTGCCACCGATACCCAGACCTTTACGCTGACCGAGAGTGTGATACATCAGCCCCTGGTGCTCACCAATTTCATCGCCATCGACGGTAATGATTTTGCCCGGTTGCGCCGGGAGATAACGGCCCAGGAACTCGCGGAATTTACGTTCGCCAATGAAGCAAATGCCGGTAGAGTCTTTTTTCTTCGCGGTGACCAGACCAAGATCTTCAGCAATCTTACGCACCTGCGGTTTTTCCAGTTCGCCGACCGGGAACAGGCTTTGCGCAATCTGCTCATGGCTGAGCGTATAAAGGAAGTAGCTCTGGTCTTTATTGCTGTCCAGACCACGCAGCAGGCGGCTCTTGCCATCGACATCGGCCCGACGTACGTAATGACCGGTAGCGATATAATCGGCACCTAAATCTTCGGCGGCAAATTCGAGGAAGGCTTTAAATTTGATCTCTTTGTTGCACAGAATATCCGGATTCGGCGTGCGACCGGCTTTATATTCGGCAAGGAACAGTTCGAAGACGTTGTCCCAGTACTCGGCAGCAAAGTTAACGGTGTGCAGTTCAATGCCGAGCTTGTCGCAGACAGCCTGGGCATCAGCCAGATCCGCTGCCGCTGTGCAATATTCCTCACCGTCGTCTTCTTCCCAGTTCTTCATAAACAGGCCTTCGACCTGATATCCCTGTTGTTGCAACAGCCAGGCAGAAACGGAGGAATCGACACCGCCGGACATGCCGACGATTACTTTTTTTGCGGTTTCAGACATTGGATCACTCACGACATTGAACTTCAAGGCGGCGTATTCTATCACGCAGCCTTTTAGATGACACCCTTTGTAAAAGGCCAGTTAAAATCGCCAATCATCTCCAGCGGATAACGTTGCCCGCTTTGATAACAACGAATACTTTCCGCCACCAGCGGCGAACGAAGATTTGACGCCTGTAAAATTTCTTCGGCGCTGACCCAACGGCAGCAGTCGATATCGCTGTCATGAGGCTGGGTCGGGCATATTTGCTCAAGCTCAATGGCAAAGAGGAAACGCAAAAACGGCGTTTTATCTGGCGCAATCCACTGATGCATACGAATAAAGTGTTGCGGCTGCGCGCTGATGCCGGTTTCTTCCCACAGTTCACGGGCGGCGGCTTCCACTAAGGTTTCATCGGCTTCCAGATGCCCGGCAGGTTGGTTCCATAACGCTTTACCATTAATCGTCTCTTCAACGACTAAAAATTTGCCTTCTGCGTGCACCACGCAAGCAACGGTAACGTGCGGTTTAAACATTTTGCATCCTTAATCTGTCACTTCTCGCCATTCGCCATTGGCAAGATTATCCAAAGAGTAATCACCCATCGCATAGCGAATCAGTCGCAGCGTGGGGAAGCCAACATGGGCGGTCATGCGGCGCACCTGGCGATTACGTCCTTCATATAAGGTGATCTTCAGCCAGCTGGTGGGAATACTTTTGCGTTCACGAATTGGTGGATTCCGCGGCCATAACCACGCGGGTTCGTCAACCAGCTCCGCGCCGGCGGGCAGGGTAGGGCCATCATTTAAGGTTACGCCATTGCGCAAGGCTTCAAGTGCGTCTTGTGTGGGAATACCTTCCACCTGCACATAATAGATTTTTCCGGTGCGTTTACCCGGCTGGGTTAAACGCGCCTGCAACGCGCCGTTATTGGTCAGCACCAGCAACCCTTCGCTATCGCGGTCAAGGCGACCTGCTGCATAAACGCCCTGAACCGGGATGAATTCTTTTAATGTTTTGCGTCCGGCTTCATCGGTGAACTGCGGAAGAACATCGTAGGGTTTATTGAACAGGATCACACGCGTGGGCTGGTTTTCAGGTTTACGCCTGGTAGAACGTTGCGAGCTGAATCGCTTAACCTGGTGATTTCTAAAAGAAGTTTTTTGCATGGTATTTTCAGAGATTATGAATTGCCGCATTATAGCCTAATAACGCGCATCTTTCATGACGGCAAACAATAGGGTAGTATTGACAAGCCAATTACAAATCATTAACAAAAAATTGCTCTAAAGCATCCGTATCGCAGGACGCAAACGCATATGCAACGTGGTGGCAGACGAGCAAACCAGTAGCGCTCGAAGGAGAGGTGAATGGAAAGTAAAGTAGTTGTTCCGGCACAAGGCAAGAAGATCACCCTGCAAAACGGCAAACTCAACGTTCCTGAAAATCCGATTATCCCTTACATTGAAGGTGATGGAATCGGTGTAGATGTAACCCCAGCCATGCTGAAAGTGGTCGACGCTGCAGTCGAGAAAGCCTATAAAGGCGAGCGTAAAATCTCCTGGATGGAAATTTACACCGGTGAAAAATCCACACAGGTTTATGGTCAGGACGTCTGGCTGCCTGCTGAAACTCTTGATCTGATTCGTGAATATCGCGTTGCCATTAAAGGTCCGCTGACCACTCCGGTTGGTGGCGGTATTCGCTCTCTGAACGTTGCCCTGCGCCAGGAACTGGATCTCTACATCTGCCTGCGTCCGGTACGTTACTATCAGGGCACTCCAAGCCCGGTTAAACACCCTGAACTGACCGATATGGTTATCTTCCGTGAAAACTCGGAAGACATTTATGCGGGTATCGAATGGAAAGCAGACTCTGCCGACGCCGAGAAAGTGATTAAATTCCTGCGTGAAGAGATGGGGGTGAAGAAAATTCGCTTCCCGGAACATTGTGGTATCGGTATTAAGCCGTGTTCGGAAGAAGGCACCAAACGTCTGGTTCGTGCAGCGATCGAATACGCAATTGCTAACGATCGTGACTCTGTGACTCTGGTGCACAAAGGCAACATCATGAAGTTCACCGAAGGAGCGTTTAAAGACTGGGGCTACCAGCTGGCGCGTGAAGAGTTTGGCGGTGAACTGATCGACGGTGGCCCGTGGCTGAAAGTTAAAAACCCGAACACTGGCAAAGAGATCGTCATTAAAGACGTGATTGCTGATGCATTCCTGCAACAGATCCTGCTGCGTCCGGCTGAATATGATGTTATCGCCTGTATGAACCTGAACGGTGACTACATTTCTGACGCCCTGGCAGCGCAGGTTGGCGGTATCGGTATCGCCCCTGGTGCAAACATCGGTGACGAATGCGCCCTGTTTGAAGCCACCCACGGTACTGCGCCGAAATATGCCGGTCAGGACAAAGTAAATCCTGGCTCTATTATTCTCTCCGCTGAGATGATGCTGCGCTATATGGGTTGGACTGAAGCGGCTGACCTGATTGTTAAAGGTATGGAAGGCGCAATCAATGCCAAGACCGTAACTTATGACTTCGAACGTCTGATGGAAGGCGCTAAGCTGCTGAAATGTTCAGAGTTTAGTGAAGCGATCATCGAAAACATGTAATCTCTCCATGTGTTAAATATTGAAACGGGCGTATAACACGCCCGTTGTTTTATTTATGTGGATATTATTAATAGCATATCGAGCATATTTATATGAAGCCCATTACTTGAGCCCATATGGGCATATTTTTATAATGCAACTATTATGTAAACATTTATTTGTTATTTTGCTTTCTCCTGGAGGACACTCTTGACTGCTTTTGAGTAAACTCCATAAATCCTTGTTGAATGGTGCGATGTGATAAATAGTAATAGGATATTCTTTATCCTTAAGGATAATACCAGACTTAACCGGTGTAAATATACTGCCAGGAGGGAGAAATATAGTAGATTGATACCAGATGATCATTTTCATATTACCCCATATGGCTGAAAAAGATATACCACATGTAGGTTGAATTACCGTGTCAATTACTATCCACTTCATTTGTTATGTCTTATCCCACGGTATTTAATATGGTTCATTAGGATGTTTATTTCTTGATTTTGCATATGAGTATATTACCCCCCCCTCAAAAAAATAAATTAATTAAAATGATGGCTTATATAAAATAAAATTTAAAGCAAGGAATCTCAATGGATGTTAAACAAAATGAGATTTTGTGAAAGCAATAAATTATTGACTTCGTTTTAGATTTGTTTAGCTATAATGTTATACATTCAAATGACTGAACATCCTGTAATTAAAACATAACCTTTATGCTACTTTGTGCCAATTTGCTAAACATTATGGTTGCCTTTTTATATAACGATAATAATGAATATAAGCATGACATGAGAATAAGGTTTCAATTTTTGAGTTATATAGGAATGATTTAACCTGTTCCTGGCTAAAATACATATAACCGGATGATGACTAAACCAAAATACATGTGCGTTAAGTATTGAAACGGACGTGTGGCACGGCCGTTGTTTTTATAAATATGTTAACCGTTATAAAATAACGTATCAAAAGTCAAGTGATCACATTTCAAATATCAAGTTGATAGTATTAGTCTGGTGATTATTTATGGGTGACAATAAAAAGACAGTATTAATCATCCATAGAGATAGTCTCTGCACTTTTATTTCCATTATGCTAATGCCTTACTGAATTATGAAGCATTTCTTAAGTATCCAACTTTAGCTAGATTAATGGTTTATTATTTTCTACATCTTCAATATATAAAAGCGTATTATCAATGGCGTAGTAACTGCGTTTGTTATGATTAACATCAGTAACCCACCGGAAAACGCCCGCGCCTGCCAGTGTTGAACAGTATTCCCGAAATGTAGATTTTCCGCAAATATGAAGCAATGCGGCCTCTTTTATTTTAGCAGGGTTCTTGGTCGTACTAACTTTTAACAGGTTCCTGGTTCCTCTTAATAACAAAACCGTATCATCGTGAGTAATAATTCTGATGTTATCCGTAGCCAGATAATAAATGTAATGTGCAATACGGTGATGTTTTAATTCTGAATAAAACCAGGAGAAGTTTTGCTCTTTTCTCACTTGCTCAAACATCTTTTGAAAAACAACGACCTGATCCATCAGGATAATAACCTCTTGTTAGTTGTGAGACTGCGTAGTGTGCACGATCGGTTTTACCACTTCAATCTGGTCTGTCCTTTGGCTGTGATATGTACAGAGTGTGATAGAGGGAATATCTAATTCTCCCGGTGAGCATTTTGCAACAGACCAGCTCCGGTACAAACGCTGTTGTGGGTTCAGATTATAACATTCTGTCTAAGGGGCGGGATAAAGGTGAAATTAGGGGGCATGAAAGATGACTTTATAACCTTGCTCACCCCAGTGTTGTAAAAGTTCGTTTTGCCTTCTCGTTGGTGCCATGCCTGTCCAGACAATCAATGTTTGCGTCGGGAACAGTTCCGGGCGCGGCGATTCAATGGGATCAGCAAGAACAGAAATGTGCCATCCTGACAATGATAAACGCCATGCTTCCAGCCACAATCGTGCTCTCTCTTCAACATTCCACGCCATCAGAATGGCTTCTTTACCGGGCTTACGGCGCATTTCGAAAAGCGAGGTTGCTGCGTATTCAATTAATGCGCCGTCAAACATACTGCTCATAATGCGGGAGGTGTTGTGATCAAGCACGAGACGCTGGCGAACAGGAAGGTAAACATGATTAATCAATTGATCTACTGGGTACTCTCGACCCAGTGAAATAATTCTCGCGCGTAGTTTGGCAGGATTAGCCATGCGAAGAATTGACATCATCTCTTCTTGCAGGCGGCTCCAGTCATCTTCCGTATCCTGGCTGGTGGTTTCCAGTAATGCTTTAACTTTGCCTACAGGGACGCCATTACTTATCCAACGCTTGATCTCTTCGATGCGTTGTATGTCTTCTTCATCAAAGAGTCGGTGTCCGCCTTCACTGCGCTGTGGTTTTAACAAACCGTAGCGGCGTTGCCAGGCCCGGAGAGTGACAGGATTAATCCCGCAACGTTCAGCAACATCACCAATGCTGTAATAAGCCACAATTCCTCCTTGCGGTCACAAATCTCCGTCGCCTGTACACGACCCAATAATACTTTGTACAATATACGCTAAAATTGTACAAAGTATAAATAAGATTTCAGCTAAATTGGATGAAACATTATTTTTAATGTGGATTAAATTTAAACGTAACGTATTCATTTTCACGATGATTTACTGAAATCATGTGAAAGAATGTGCTGAAAATTATTTTTTCTCTGGCCACGCTATGGAAGGGATACCATTCAATTTAGCTTTAGCAAACAGATCTCCCTGAAACATCTCAATTCCTGCGGATTCAAGCCACATCCACTCTTCTGGTGTTGCCACGCCCATAGCACTGACTTGAATTTCAAGTGATGTACAGCATTTTATGATCGCCTGAATAATTGCCTGCCGTGGCCCACTTTTATGAACATTGGTAATCAATTCCTGACTGATTTTAATTCTGTCAGGCTGGAAGCGTGACAGGAGTAACAAACCAGCAAAACCTGCGCCAAAATGATCAATTGCTACACTGATACCAGCAGCCTTTAGCGATTTAATCGCTTCGGCAAACTCATCAAACCGAGATATGACTTCACTTTCAGTAAATTCAACGATGATTTGTTCAGGCACCAGAGCATTGGCCTTTATTTCATTAAGTAAAAAAGAGACTGCGTCAGGTTCGTTAACCAGGGTCATAGGTAATAGATTGATTGAAATCATTTTATCACCGAGCTCAAGTGCGTGTGCCATCGTGAATGCAAGCGCCTTACTTTTGAGATCCGCTGTGTAGATTTCCCCGTCTTTACGCTGCCCAACCGCTATGGCTGATGGGCTATCTTCATTTTTTTGCACAATGGCTTCAAAAGCGGTTATCCGCCGCGATAAGGGATCGACAATAGGATGAAAGGCAAAGTGGTCGTTTATAGTTGGTGAAAGGGCACAGGAATCAAGTTCTTTATCAGATCCGTCAGCGATAAAAAGCCAGGAGTCTTCGGCAGGGATCTCGAAATAGGTTGATTGTTCGGTTGCAAGGACAAAAGTACGAAAAAATTGTAGCGCTCTGTCATCATAAGTTAGCTGAAATTTTGATGTGCCTTTGTCGAATACGGCCTGTAAAACGTCATCTCGCTCGTGCAGGCGCAAATCAAATAATTCCATTCCCGCTTTGCCAAAACGGCGAGCAGGCGCGTAATCGCACAGCAGCTCAACAATATTATAGTGCCGTGGATCCTGGCATATAGCCCGATATATCATTTTAACCTGTTCTTCCGGACCTTCCAGAAGCTGGAAAAAATGAGAACCATTAAACAGTAAGATCCCTGTTACGTCAGACTGCATGTTCCTGCGATTTGCTATCGAAACCATTTCTTCGATTTTTTTGACAGGTTCGTCGTCACGTATATGGCTACGATAAATAAGGGTGGTAAGAATTAACAATCCAGGGTAATGGGTGAGGCGAGAGTAAGACGGTAACAGACATATCTTCTTGTGTCTTTCTTTTAATACCAAAACATAACCGTTTCTTTACATTGATAAAAAATGGAAAAAGTTGAACACTAGTTGGCGAAAAATCTTGTATAGATTGTCAGTTAAATGATGCAATATTTTTTATCATAACACATTGTTTTATATGCATTAGCACTAATTGCAAAAAATTAATTTATCATTCTGTACACATATTTCGTACAAGTTTGCTATTGTTACCTCACTTCACATTGATTAACATTTTTAACAGAGGCGTAGCATGCATCAAAATTCAGTGACTTCAGATTCTGCGGGAGCAATCACTCGTTACTTTGCAAAAGCTAACTTGCCTACTCAGCAGGAAACTCTCGGGGAAATTGTGACTGAGATTTTGAAAGATGGACGTAATCTGAGTCGAAAGTCGCTTTGTGCCAAACTTCTTTGCCGACTGGAACAAGCGACAGGGGAAGAGGAACAGAAACATTATAATGCACTAATTGGGTTGCTTTTTGAATAATGCAACAGCCTGATTATTTAACAGGTTAGCTATGAAGTCGTTATGAAGACATCTGATAATGAACGTATAAAATATGAAATTACTGGCCAGGCGGTGCTCCAGATACTGCGCATGAAGATAAATTTTTCATTGCAGACTCTTATTAAGCAATTACTCGTAATGAAATCGGCTGAGGAAGATGCTTTCCGACGCGATTTAATTGACAGCATAATTCGTGATTTTAGCAATAGTGATTCAGGAGGGCCAAACCGAAGAACAGCGACAGCTGACAATAAAAGTATGTTCAATGGTAAGAAAATAAACAGAATACATTAAAATTTCATAAGTAAGATGAGAGGTTACCATGCTTGAAGATACTACAATTCATAATGCAATAACTGATAAAGCGTTAGCAAGTTACTTTCGCAGTTCGGGTAATTTGTTAGAAGAAGAGTCAGCAGTGTTAGGGCAGGCTGTCACCAATTTAATGCTTTCAGGCGATAATGTTAATAATAAAAATATTATCTTAAGTCTGATACACTCCCTGGAAACAACAAGTGATATTCTCAAAGCTGATGTGATTAGAAAAACACTGGAAATCGTGTTGCGATACACAGCTGATGATATGTAACTTCTAATTATTAAGTATAAGTTTATAGAAAACTCAGGTAATGACTCCAACTTATTGATAGTGTTTTATGTTCAGATAATGCCCGATGAC
>ERZ791601.48-NODE-48-length-120465-cov-15.610240_pt1:0-115000 | contig 120465 bp, 111 predicted proteins | sample MGYA00509967_ERZ791601 | MGnify/ENA primary metagenome ERZ791601 (study PRJEB30046, sample SAMN00791930) | human gut metagenome | study: EMG produced TPA metagenomics assembly of the A metagenome-wide association study of gut microbiota in type 2...
CCGCAACAGCCGCCGCCGCGCCCGACGACGAGCCGCCGGGTACGCGCGTTTCGTCGAGGGGATTCAGTACCGCGCCGAAATATGAGGTCTCGCCCGTCGAGCCCATGGCGAATTCATCCATGTTGAGCTTTCCGACAACGATAAGCCCCGCGTCCTCGAGCTTTTTTACCGCCGCCGCGCTGACGGGCGGCACATAATCTTTGAGTATGCGCGACCCGCAGGTCATTTTAACTCCCTCGACCGCGATATTGTCCTTTATGCCTATCGGCACGCCCGCAAGCGGGGAAATATACTCTCCCGCGTCGAGCCGCCTCTGTATCTCCGCGCCCTTTTCGTATGCGCGTTCGCGGCAGAGCGTGATAAAGCAGTTGAGCCGTCTGTTTTCTTCCTCCGACTTATATACCGCGTCGAGGACTTCGGCGATTTTTATCTCTCCGCGCCCGATTTTTTCGCCCAGAGCGAGGGCGGAAAGCTTAATTATATCTCCCATGCCGCACCTCATTCCACTGTTTTCGGGACGGAGAAGCAGCCGTCCGCCGTCTCGCAGGCGTTACAAAGCGCCTCATCCGATCCGAGTGTCTCACCCGGCTCGTCCTCGCGCAGGACATTCACTCTGCCGGACAGGTGGACGAGCGGCTCAACGCCGTCGGTGTCGAGCGCCGAGAGCGTGTCCATATATGTTATTATCTTTTCAAAATCTCTGCGGCAGTCGGCGCGTTCTTCGGAGCCGAGCTCTATGTGCGCGAGTGCTTCGAGATGCTCTATAAGCTTGTCCGTTATTTCCATATGCCTGCCCTCCGTCAAGTTCTGATACGATTATATCAGAAAAAGGCAAAAATTTCATCAGTTTTGCGCTCATAAACTGTGCGCCGGGGGAAAGAATACGGAAGGATTCAAAAAATCCTAATTTTCCCGCAGAGGGATCTATGGAGTGTGCTCTTGATGGAAAACCGTAATCAGCAGAACAAACAGGGTCAGAACCAACAGAATCAGCAGCAGAACAACAAGCAGCAGAATCAGCAGGAGAACAAGGCCAAAAACAAGCGCGACAAGCTTAAAGAGGAATAACCTCACCCGCTAAAAGGCGGGTACATATTCCTGCCTCCGCGAGCCGTTTTGCTCAGGGGGCTTTTTGTGGTTGCAACCGAGAGCGTTTTATGGTAGAATACTTCTATAAACACCGTTTTATAAAAAAGAAAGGATTGAAGTACAGTGGGAAAGAAAAAATCACCCGAAAAGCTTGTCATAGCAGCCGCTTCCGCAGGTGCAGCAGTCGGTGCGGCATATCTCGCTCTGGGCAACGTTATTTTCAACATGACCATGAGCAAGAAGTCTATAGCCAAGAAAATTGAGGCAAAGCAGGGCACTTATAACGAGATCACTCAGAGGGGCATGGAGTGGTTTGAAGCCTCCAATCCCGCAAAGGTGAAAATAGTCACCCCGCGCGGCGGCTATGTCCACGGCGAGATAATCCTCGCGGACGAGCCGAGCGACGTCTGGGTCATCGTTGTTCACGGCTACACCGGCTCGCCCAAGAGCATGGGCGCGTTCGGCAAGAGGTTCCATGAGATGGGCTTCAACTGCCTGTTCCCGCACCTCTGCGGCCACGGAGACAGCGAATCGAACCATGTCGCCATGGGCTGGGATGACAGAATAGACATCAAGGCATGGGTCGATTATATAATCAACGAGGACCCGAACGCAAAGATAGTGCTCTTCGGCCTCTCCATGGGTGCGGCCACAGTTATGATGACTACAGGCGAGCCGCTCGAGCCGAATGTCGTCTGCGCCATTGAGGACTGCGGATACACCTCCGTTTGGGACGAGTGCAGATCAAACATAAAGGACGCGTACAGCCTGCCCGTGTTCCCGTTCCTTACGGCGGCAAGAAGCGCCACAATGCTTCGTGCGGGCTACGATATGAAAAAGGCGTCCTGCATAGAGCAGGTCTCCCGCTCCGTCACGCCGACCCTGTTCATCCACGGCGATAAGGACGATTTCGTTCCCTTCTGGATGCAGGAGCGCGTCTACCGCGCCGCCGCGTGCGACAAGGAAAAGCTTGTTATCCCCGGCGCACCGCACGCAGAGGCCTCTACGGTCAACCCCGACAAGTACTGGCCCGCAGTCGAAAAGTTCATCAGAAAATATATCTGAGAGTAAGCCGACGCAAAGTCCCCGTGTGAGCTTCATGCGGGGATTTTTTCTTTTGCGTGCGCGTCCGTATTGCTTCAAAACGGTTGCAAAGGCTGCACGTAAGTTGTATAATTAATTAGTTGATTTTGATAAAATTCGCGCCGAATAGCGGCGCAAACTGCGGCGATAAAGCGCGTCAGGCGCAAAAAATATACTGTGAGGTTTTATAATGTTCAAAGTGGGATTCGACAACGACCTTTATATCAAAAAGCAATCGGAGCAGATAAGCCGACGCATAGAGGACTTCGGCGGCAAGCTCTATCTTGAGTTCGGCGGCAAGCTCTTCGACGATTACCACGCCTCGCGCGTCCTGCCCGGCTTCAAGCCCGACAGTAAGCTCCAGATGCTCAAGAATATCGGCTCGGATGTTGAGATCGTCATCGTTATAAACGCGAGCGATATCCAGAACAACAAGATGCGCCGCGACCTCGGCATAACCTATGACAGCGACGTTTTGAGGCTCATCGACGCATTCCGCGCCATAGAGCTTTTCGTCGGCAGCGTGGTTATCGCGCAGTATAAGGGTCAGCCCGCCGCGCTCGCCTTCAAAAACAGGCTCGAAAAGCTCGGCGTGCGAGTGTTCATCCACTATCCCATAGAGGGCTACCCATATAATATACCTCACATCGTCAGCGAGGACGGCTTCGGCAAGAACGAGTACATAGAGACCGAGCGTCCGCTCGTTGTCATAACCGCACCGGGCCCCGGCAGCGGAAAGATGGCGACCTGCCTCTCCCAGCTTTACCACGACAACCTGCGCGGCATAAAGGCGGGATACGCAAAGTTCGAGACGTTCCCGATATGGAATCTGCCCTTAAAGCATCCCGTGAACCTCGCATATGAGGCGGCGACCGCCGACTTGAACGATGTCAACGTTATCGACCCCTACCACCTCGAGGCTTACGGCAAGACCACCGTCAACTATAACAGAGACGTTGAGGTTTTCCCCGTGCTCAACGCGATATTCGAGAAAATCGAGGGCGTGAGCCCCTATAAGTCGCCGACCGATATGGGCGTCAACATGGCGGGCTACTGTATCTCCGATGATGCCGCGACCCGCGACGCCTCTTTGAACGAGATAATCCGACGCTATTTCAACGCCCTTTGCGACCACAAGAGAGGGCTCACGGGCGACGCGGAGCTGACTAAAATCGAGAGCCTGATGAATCAGGCGGGTATCACCGAGGAATACCGCCGCTGCGTGCGCCCCGCGCTCGACAGAGCGAGAGATACGGGCAATCCCGCTGTGGCGATAGAGCTGCCCGACGGCAGACTCATAACCGGAAAAACCTCCAACCTTCTCGGCGCGAGCTCGGCGGCGATACTCAACGCCGTAAAGCTGTTAAGCGGTCAGCCCAAGGAACAGCTGCTCATAGACCCCGGCGTTATAGAGCCGATACAGCTGCTCAAGACGAGCATCCTCGGCAACAACAACCCGCGCCTGCACACGGACGAGGTGCTCATAGCGCTCTCCATGAGCGCGATCGAGAGCGAGCCTGCGAAGAAAGCATTTGATACGCTCTCGCTCCTGCGCGGCTGCGAGGCGCACTCCTCCGTCATACTTTCACAGGTTGACGCGGATATCTACCGCAAGCTCGGTATAAACCTGACCTGCGAGCCGCACTATCAGGTCAAGAAGCTCTACCACAAAGCGTAAATATAAATAATCAGCCTGCGGGGATATAGCTGGGTGTACGTAAGACAGTATTGCGCCGAGATTGACGAAGCGGCACAAAACCGCATGGAGCTGATCATGCGGTCGCTGGCAAAGCAAAACGGCGTTACCGAACAACTGAAAGCCGAAAACCAAATGGAATGGGTACGGCAAATGAACGCTTGCAAGGCACAGGCAGAGGAAATTGTGAAAATCGAATTGATTTACGATTGAGTGAGGAAGTCCGGGCAGAAAACTGTTCGGACTTTTCTCATATATCCCAAAGTTGCGGTAGAATTGTTCACAAGTTTTATGGTATAATTTGAATACAAAAATTGAGCAACAAATCTGAATTTGTGGAGGTAACAAAATGGAAAAAGGAAAGATCATTATTTTGAACGGTGTCTCAAGTTCAGGAAAATCGACATTAGCGAAGGTTCTACAAGATTGTTCTCCGATCCCACTGTATAAACTCGATATAGATGATTTTATTCTAATGGCACCGGATAAGTTCAACGATCACGAGAAGAATAATTTTTCTGTACAGTATGCTCTTGCATCTAAATTCTTTCATGTTGTTAAACTGATCTCAGATTTTGGACTTTCCATAGTAGCGCCTTATATGTTTTTCAAAAACAGTGATACTCTGCGTGAGTTTAAACAATTGTTAGATGGATATCCGGTTTTCGTTGTTAATGTAATCTGCCCTACAGAAGAACTCCGGAAAAGAGAGAAGATAAGAGGAAACAGAGCGATAGGCAGTGCCGTTCGTCAGCTGCAGCTACTGGAAACAAATTTTGACAATTGTCTGTTTGTTGATAATTCTGTGAATTCTAACGAGCTATGTGCGGATACTATACTTAAGTCACTGTCTATTCGCTGCGAATAAGAGACCAACAACTTCCAGTTTGTCGAACTGATAAAAACCCTTTAGGAACTAAAGGGCGCACTTCTATACTCTCCTAACGGGAGTATCGTGCGTCCTGGGTCGCTTCATTCCCGGTCAGCAGAGGAAAACTGCCTGACCGAGAATGTTTCGTCACGACCTTCCGTCAAGGTGGCTACACCCCCTTGCGCCGCTTATGCGGCTATCCCCTGTGGACTTGCCGTCCGCAAACGGGTTTGACAAACCGTTTGCTGCCAGCAAGTTTGAAGATTAGATATAAACAAATCCTCCGCATGGTCTAAGCCATACGGAGGATTAACTGTTTTACGGACACCCGTCTATCCTCGCGGGCTGTTTTTTTGCAAGATAAGTCCTATAAATTGCCCTGTAAATACCAGACCGCAAACTATGACAAAAGCCGCAGCCTATGATAAAAGCCGCAACCCACGCCGAATACATGAATTGCGGCTCTTTTTGCTCTTTGGTCTGCGCCGAGTGGGGCTATCCTTTTCACGGGCTGTCACAGTCGGATGCAGAAAGCGTTTTCTTTGCCCCGAAGCCGTATGCAGATACCGCGAGTAGGCAAAAAACGCTTAAAAGAGCAAAATCAGGCAAGCAAAAAGCCGCAACCTACGCCCAAAAGCGTGAGCTGCGGTTTTCTTTTTGCTCTTTGGTCTGCGCCGAGTGCGGCAGTCCTTATTTTGCGGGGACGGTGTGCCAGATGTTCTTTGCATACTCGTTTACCGCTCTGTCGGCGGCAAATCTGCCGGAGCAGGCGGTGTTCATCAGCGACATCGAGTTCCAGCGCGTTCTGTCCGCCCAGAGCTCGTCTATTTTGTTCTGCGCCTGGCGGTAGTCCGCGAAGTCCGCGAGCACCATATAGGGATCGTGATAGACGATGGTTCCGCTTATCTCCGGGAACTGCTTATCGCAGAAGCCGCGGTTTATAAAGTCGATAACATTGCGAAGCTCCGCATTGTTGTTGTAGAAATTCATCGGAACATAGCCCTTGCTCTTGAGTTCGTTGACCTCGGGTGTGGTCATGCCGAAGATAACTATATTCTCGTCGCCGACCGCGTCGTGAATCTCGACATTCGCGCCGTCGAGTGTGCCGAGGGTTATAGCGCCGTTCATCATCAGCTTCATGTTGCCCGTGCCGCTCGCCTCGGTTCCGGCGAGGGAAATCTGCTCGCTGACGTCGGCGGCGGGCATCATATATTCAGCCATGGAGACGTTGTAGTCCTCCATGTAGACGACCTTGAGCCTGCCCTTAACATCGGGGTCGTTGTTGATAAGCTCCGAGAGAGCGCAGATGAAGCTGATTATCTTCTTCGCCATGAAGTAGCCGCTCGCGGCCTTTGCGCCGAAGATATAGGTGTGGGGAGTGAACTCGCCCGAGGGATTCGCCTTTATCGCAAGATATTTTGCGAGGATGTTGAGCGCGTTGAGATGCTGACGCTTGTACTCGTGCAGGCGCTTGACCTGAACATCGAAAATAGAGTTCGGGTCGAGCTCTATGCCGGTCTTTGCCTTGACGCGCTTTGCAAAGTCCGCTTTGTTCGCGGTCTTTATCTTCTCAATCTCCGCGAGCACCGCGGGGTTATCTTTATATTTCGCAAGCTCCGAGAGGCACTCGGCGTTATATACGAAGTCGCCGCCGATAAGGTCGTTGAGCATCGAGGTCAGGCGCGGGTTCGACTGGCAGAGCCAGCGGCGGTGGGCGATGCCGTTTGTGACGTTGCAGAACTTGTCGGGCGTGAGGGTATAGAAGTCGTGGAACACGCTGTCCTTGAGTATCTCGCTGTGGAGGGCGGAGACTCCGTTGACGCTGTGGCAGCAGGCGACGCAGAGATTGGCCATACGCACTACGCCGTTCGAGATTATAGCCATTCTCTCGACCTTGCCGGCGTCGTGGGTCTGCTCCCAGACGCTGCTGCGGAAACGGTTGTCTATCTCCTTGACTATCTGATATATTCTCGGAAGCAGGCGGCGGAAGAGATCCTCGCTCCAGCATTCGAGAGCCTCGCTCATAACCGTGTGGTTCGTGTAGGCGAACACCTCAGTGACAACAGCCCATGCATCGTCCCAACTGTAGCCGCACTCGTCAAGCAGCAGACGCATAAGCTCGGGAATGGCGAGAGTCGGGTGGGTGTCGTTGATATGGATAGCCATCTTGTCGCAGAGATTATCGAGCGAGCCGTACTTGCGCAGGTGGCGGTTGATGATATCCTGAACGGATGCGGAGACGAGGAAATACTGCTGGCGCAGACGCAGGCTCTTGCCCTCGGGATGATTGTCCGCGGGATAGAGCACCTTGCTTATGACCTCTGCCATGGCGTTTTGCTCCATGGCGCGCAGGTAATCGCCCTGATTGAAGGAGTTCATGTCTATTTCCGAGCTCTTTGCGCTCCAGAGACGCAGGACGCTGACGCCCTTGCCGTCCTTGCCGGCGACCATCATATCGTAGGGAACGGCGTGAACCTTCTTCGCGTTCTCTATATCGACGCTGTGATAGCCGTCCTCCCAGCGGTCGACGACATTGCCCTCGAAGCTGACGTCAACGCTCTTCTCCTCGCGCGCAACGAGCCATACCTCGCCGCCGGGGAGCCAAAAATCGGGCATCTCGGTCTGCCAGCCGTCAACGAGCTTCTGCTTGAAGATACCGTATTCGTAGAGAATGGAGTAGCCCATGCCGAGATAGCCGTCGGTTGCCAAAGCGTCGAGATAGCACGCCGCAAGGCGGCCCAGACCGCCGTTGCCGAGACCCGCGTCCGGCTCGCAGTCATAGAGCTTGTCGAGCTTTATGCCGAAATCCTTGAGCGCCGCCTCCATGACGGAGGTGAGGTTGAGATTATAGAGCGTGTTCTTGAGCGAGCGCCCCATGAGGAACTCCATGCAGAGATAGTATACGCGCTTCGAGCCGCTCTCCTCGCAGCGCTTTTCAAACTCATGCCTACCCTGTCTGAGCATATCGCGGGTTATCATCGCGATAGCCTTGTAAAACTGCTCGTAGTTAGCCTCCTCGGGAGTTACGCCGAAAAAGTGAGAGAGCTTTGCGGTTATCTGCTCCTCGGCGGCCTTCTTTGTCAGTGAATAATCCATTATACCAAACCTTTCGTTTGTTGCTGCATAGCTGTAAATATAGATATAAATACAGCTCCTACTATTTTATACCCGATATGTAAATAATACAACCTGAAACTCGCAATTATTGCCCGTTCGGCCTCAGAAAAAACAGGCTTTGAGACAGAATTTTTCAATAAAAATGCCGAAAAAAGGCAAATCCTAGCAAAAGAACAGGAAATGTTTACAATTTGTTCATATTTATGTATACTTGATGCAATACGGCACAATTATTCTATATGTGTACCCGAGAGGTACTGAAGAGACAACTACTTATTTGGTTTTAATAATTGTCAACTTCTTTTTTCATTTTTATTTTCTCTTTCCCCAAAGCTAAAGCCGAATGCTGCACACATTCGGCTTTAACTTTTTTTCGGGGATTTTTTTTTACAGGTCGTCCGCGTCCTGCACGGGCTGCGAGCCGTCCAATGGCGTGCCCGAGTAGCTGCCGAGCACGTCGGTCGGGATTTCGCCCTCCTTGTTCATCGGGTCGTTATAGGGCGGCATTTCTATTATTTTTTTCTTCTGCTTTTTCGGCTTGTCCATAAATTTCTCCTTTCTCTGCGTTTGCTTTTTTAGCTTTCCGCACGGGCGCGCCGATATTCCGCGAAGAAGAAAGTTGAATTTGCTCGTTATTTTTGATAAAATCATCTTATCCGGTCGTTCAGCCGAAAAACGGAGGTCAATATCATGAAGCTTTTCAAAAAATATATCGCCGCTATGCTGATTTTTGCGCTCGCGCTGAGTCTCTGCTCGTGCTCGCTCATAGACCGTCTCAAGCCCGCACCCGCGCCGGAGACGGTGAGACTGACTTTCCCCGAGGGAACTACGGCAATTCAGGCGGCGCAGAAGCTCGAAGAGGGCGGCGTTTGCACGAAGGACGAGTTTATCGCGGCGGTCAATGACGCTTCGCGGGAGAACAAATTTGTGCAGTCGATAAAGAATCCGCAGGAGCGCCCGTTCCTGCTCGAGGGCTATATCTATCCCGATACATATGATTTCTATGTCGGCGAGGGCGCGGAAAAGGCGCTCGGCCGTTTCCTCTCGAACACGGAGTCGAAGCTCACCGACGAGATGTACAAGAAGGCCGAAGAGCTCGGGATGTCCATGGACGAGGTTATTACGCTCGCCTCGATAATCCAGCAGGAGGCGTCCGTGCCGTCCGTCATGGCAAATGTCTCGTCCGTGCTCCACAACAGGCTCAAATCCCCGAGTTATCCGCGCCTGCAGTGCGACGCGACGATATTCTATTTAAAGCGCAGCGTCAAGCCCTATATAGGTGAGGAGCAGGCGGACAAATACGATGAGTTTTATAACACCTACGACCGAAAGGGGCTTCCCGCAGGTCCGATTACGAATCCCGGCATCGAGGCGATAAACGCCGCACTGAATCCCGCAGATACCGAATACTATTTCTTTGTCACGGATAACGACGGCAACTACTATTTCGCCAAAACCTACCGGGAGCATCTCGAAAACTGCAAAACGGCGGGAGTGGGGCAGTAAAAAAGCCTGCGAATTTGTCACTCTTGTCATTGAATTTTTCGGCCGCGCATAGTATAATTAGATTTTAGGCAAATCAAATATACTTCATCATAGGGGTATAGAGAGGTATTATGAACGGTCTTATCGCATCGGCAAAAAAAATCGAAGAATACGGCACGCTGCTCGATTGCGTCCGCAACACCCGTCTGCCCGTCGGCATGACGGGTCTTTCCCATATCCATAAGGCACATTTTTCAGCCGCCTTGAATGCGGACTGCGGCAGACCCGTGCTCGTGATAACGGCGGACGAGGCGCAGGCCTCGCGTCTGGCACTCGATATGAAAACCCTCGGCTGCCGTGCCCTGCTCTATCCCGCAAGGGATTTTGTTTTCCGCTCAACAGAGAGTCAGTCGCGCGAATACGAGCACAGGAGACTCGGCGTGCTCGACAAGATGCTGCGCGGTGAGGTGCAGGCGGTGGTCTGCTCGGCGGAGGCTGCGTCGCAGCTGACTCTCCCGCCCGAGGAGCTCAAAAACCGCACGCTCGAGCTTAAAGTAGGCGACGAGATGCCGCTTGAGTCTATAGTAAAGGCGCTGCTGCGCGCGGGCTACTCCCGTTCGGCGCAGGTCGACGGAGCGGGTCAGTACGCGGTACGCGGCGGCGTGCTCGATTTCTTCACGCCCGGCGAGGAATATCCCTGCCGCCTTGAGCTCTGGGGCGACGAGATAGACAGCATGGCGTATTTCGATATTGAAACTCAGCGCCGCACCGACAACATCGAAAAGATAAAAATAACTCCCTCGAATGAGATACTCCCGCCCGACACGGAAGAATTTATCGAGCTGCTCGAGCGCTTCCGCTCGGAGATACGCGGCAAGGGCGCGGTCAAGGCCCGCGAGTGCGTCGATAAGGACATCGAGCGAATAAGAGGCGGTCTGCGCCTGCAATCGACCGATAAATATATGCCGCTTCTCTATGACGTGGCATCGATATTCGACTACGCAAAGGGCTATATCCTCTGCGTGAGCGAAAGCTTTTCCATCAAGGAGCGGTTCAACGCCGCCATCGGGCTCATGCGCGAGGCCATGAAGGCGATGTTCGAGGAGGGCGAGCTCTGCCCCGGACTCGACAGATTCTCTCTGCAGCAGTCCGACCTCCTGCGCGCATATGAGCGGATGGGCGCCGTATATATGGACAATCTCCCGCGTGGCGGCTTCGACACGCCCGTAAAGGAGCTCATAGGCGTCAACGCAAGGCAGATAACCGCGTGGAACGGCTCTTTCTCCGTGCTCAAGGACGATCTCGATGCGCTGTCGGACAGGGGCAACCGCGCCTGCGTGATTTTTGCGGGCACGCGCAAGGCCGCCGACGCACTGCGCGGCGATCTTATCGACGACGGCTACAGTGCGCTCTATATGGACGAACTGCCCGGGGAATTAGCTCCCGGTACGCTCACGGTAGTCCCCGGCTGTCTCTCGGCGGGCTTTGAATATCCGCTTGCAAAAATAACCGTTTTCACCCACTCCGGCAGGGCTGCGGTCGCTCAGAAGAAGAGAAGCGTGCGCAAGAATGCGAACGCGTTTCACAGCCTCGACGAGCTACACCGCGGCGACTATGTTGTTCATGTCGCGCACGGTATCGGCGTGTTCGAGGGCATAAACAAGCTCGAAGCGAGCGGAACTATAAAAGATTATATAAAAATACGCTACGACAAGGGCGACATTCTCTATGTCCCGGTCACTCAGCTCGACCAGGTGTCGAAATATATCGGCCCGTCCGGCGACGATAAGCCCGTCCGCCTCAACAAGCTCGGCGGCAAGGACTGGCAAAAGACCCGTTCGCGCGTGCGCAGCGCGGTCAAGGATATGGCAAAGGAGCTCACCGAGCTCTATTCGCGCAGACTCAAGATAGAGGGTCACGCCTTTTCGCCCGACACGGATATGCAGAACGACTTCGAGCGCAGGTTCGAGTTCGACGAGACCTCGGATCAGCTCAGATGTATTGACGAGATGAAGGGCGACATGGAGAAAAGCTGCCCCATGGACAGACTGCTCTGCGGCGACGTCGGCTTCGGCAAGACGGAGGTTGCGCTTCGCGGCGCGTTCAAGTGCGTTGCGGACGGCAAGCAGTGTGCCATACTCGTGCCTACGACTATTCTCGCCTACCAGCACTATCAGACGGTGCTAAAGAGGATAGAGGGCTTCCCCGTGGAGGCGCGTATGCTCTCGCGCTTCTGCTCGAAAAAGGAGATAGAGGACACTCTGAACGGTCTGCGCCGCGGCAGTGTAGATATAGTAGTCGGCACGCACAGACTCATTTCAAAGGATGTTAAGTTCCGTGACCTCGGGCTGATAATAATAGACGAGGAGCAGCGCTTCGGCGTGGCTCAAAAGGAGAAGCTCAAGGAGCTTTATCCGAAGGTCGATGTTCTCACCCTGACCGCGACGCCCATACCGAGAACGCTCAACATGGCGCTCTCCGGCATACGCGATATGTCGATTCTCGAGGAGGCGCCGCACGACCGCTCGCCGGTGCAGACCTATGTTGTCGAGCACAATCCCGAGATGCTCGCGCAGGCGATGAACGCGGAGCTTAGGCGCGGCGGGCAGGTGTATTATCTGCATAACCGCGTTGAGAGTATAGAGCACACGGCTGCAAAAATAAAAGATATGCTGCCCGATGCCGTAGTCGGCATAGCCCACGGCAAAATGAGCGAGGACGAGCTGAGCGAGGTCTGGCGTAAGCTACTCGAGGGCGAGATAGATATATTGGTTTGCACCACGATAATCGAGACTGGCGTTGACGTTCCGAATGTCAACACCCTGATAATAGAGGATGCGGATCGCATGGGCTTGGCGCAGCTGCATCAGATACGCGGGCGCGTAGGTCGTTCGTCGCGCAGGGCGAGCGCGTATCTCACTTTCAGACCCGGCAGGGAGCTGACGGAAATAGCCATGAGCAGGCTCGACGCGATAAGAGAATTTACGGAGTTCGGCTCGGGCTTCAAGATAGCCATGCGCGACCTTGAGCTGCGCGGAGCGGGCAACGTACTCGGCGCGCAGCAGCACGGACACATGGAGGCCGTAGGCTACGAGATGTATCTTCAGATGCTCGAGCAGGCGATAAGCGAGGAGCGCGGAGACCTGACGGAGAAGCCCAAGAAGGAATGCCTCGTCGACCTTCCCATAGACGCGCACATCCCGCCGACATATATCGAGAGCGTACCGCAGAGACTCGGCATTTACCGCCGCATTGCGGACATAACCTCTCGCGCGGACGCGGACGATGTCACGGATGAGCTCATCGACCGCTTCGGCGAGCCGCCCGCCCCGGTATTGGGTCTTATCAGAACCTCGCTGCTCAGAGCGTATTCCGCTCAGCATAACATCTACGAGATAGGGCGCAAGGGCGACAGACTGCTGCTCTATATCGATGACCTTGATATGCAGAAGATTTCGGCGATAGCCGCAGGTTTCCCCGGCAGAGTGACCGTCAGCGCCGCGGGCAAGCCGCATATCGCGGTTCGCATCATGCCGCAGGATAAAATGCTCGACCTGCTCGAAAAAGTGCTCATGCTCATGAACACCGCAAATAAGCAAAAAGACAGCTGACCGAAAGACTAATATCCATAAAACAGAAAAGCTCCGACGGTATAATACCTGTCGGGGCTTTTCTGTCTTATGATCGCCCTGCTGAATCAGCAGCTCTTTTAATTTTTTAAAAGGGAAGCGGCCACCCAACGAGTGCCGGGCGGTCGCTTGTCTTCTCCCCAAATAGATGCTGCGCGCCAAGCGCACAGCGAGTGCTTCTTTTTTCATCGGAATCTATTATATACCGAATCTGCTTGGGAAGTCAATATTTTTCGCAATAAATAATACTTTACTTATTTTCTATGCCCTGTCAGCGCGCATTTCTTTTCTGCTCGGGCGAGATTTCGGCGTGGGGGCAGACTATCTCGTCGATGATTTCATGCGGAGCCGCCCAGCGCACGGCGTTTGTCAGTATCTGCTGAACCTGCGGGATGTAGTAGGTGGGGTTGCCCTCGTGACCGGGCTGGAAATAGAACACCCTGCCGCGTCCTCTGTTCCAGCAGCAGCCGGAGCGGAACACGTCTCCGCCGGAGAACCAGCCGAGGAAAACAAGCTCGTCGGGCTCGGGAATGTCGAAGCGCTCGCCGTACATCTCCTCAACGGGAATTTCAAAATATTCGTCGAGCCCCTTTGCTATCGGGTGTGCGGGGTTGACTGTCCAGACGCGCTCGAAATCGCCGTCGCGCCAGTGCAGGGCGCAGGAGGTGCCCATGAGACGCTTGAACGGCTTTGAAAAATGCGCGGAGTGCAGCGCTATGAAGCCCATGCCGCGCAGAACTCTGTCATGCACGCGCTCAACAAGCTCGTCGGGCACTTCGTCGTGCGCCTTGTGTCCCCACCAGATGAGCACATCGGTGTTTTCGAGCACTTCGGGCGGCAGACCGCAGTCGGGCTCGCGGAGAGTCGCGGTGCGAACCTCCATGTCCTCCTGCGCGCCGAGAAAGCTCTTCAGCTGACCGTGGATGCCCTCGGGGTAGACGGCTGCCACTTCGCGCGATTCGGCCTCGTGAACGCCCTCGTTCCAGACGGTAACTCTTATCATTTTATCATTTCCTTCCTTTTGGATTTATATTAACTCAAGTATATATTTTTGCCGGCTTTCTGTCAACGGGTTTTCTCCCGTATTGCAAAATCGCCCGCCGTTTGATATACTTTAATAAAGCTTTTTCGAGGTGATATTTTGCTTCTTAACAAAAATGACGACATTGAACTTCATATAGATTCCGTCTCGCTGACCGGCAGCGGCGTCGGCAGATACAACGGGCTCGCCGTCTTTGTTCCCGCGACAGCGCCGGGTGATTTTATAAAGGCGCATATAATCAAGGCGAAAAAGAGTTACGCCGTCGGCAAGTGCATAAAAATAACGGAGCCGTCGCCCGACAGGACGGAAAACGACTGCCCGGCATATCCCGGCTGCGGCGGCTGCTCGTTCCGCCACATGAGCTATGACGCGGAGCTAAAGCTCAAGGCGGACGCCGTGCGCGACGCATTCTCCCGAATCGGAGGTCTCGAGGTTGATTTAAAGCCGATAATCGGCGCGGAGTCACCCGACGGCTACCGCAACAAGGCGCAGTACCCGGTGGGACGCGAAAACGGGAAATTAAAAATCGGCTTCTACTCCCGCCGCTCACACAGGATAGTCGATTGCCGCGCGTGCCGCCTCGCGCCGCCCGAGTTTGAAAGAATACTCGGCATAACAGCGGAGTGGATAGAAAAATACAATATTTCCGTCTACGACGAAATAAGCAAAAGCGGAGCGCTGAGGCACATCTATCTCAGAAAAGCGTTTGCGACGGGCGAGATAATGCTCTGCCTCGTCAGTGCGCAGGAGAATCTGCCGAATACAGATGCGCTTCTTGACGCGCTCAAAAGCGAAGAGAACATAAAGAGCGTGCTGATAAACATAAACTCCGACGACACGAACGCCGTGCTCGGAGGCAGGTGCATTTGTCTTTTCGGCGACGGCTGCATAACCGACATTCTCTGCGGGATAAAGGTGAGGATATCGCCGCTGTCGTTCTATCAGGTCAACCGCACCCAGGCGGAGCGCCTCTATAAAAAGGCCGCCGAATACGCCGGAGCGGAAAAAATAAAGCTCCTGCTCGACCTCTACTGCGGCGCGGGCACGATAGGGCTTTCCATGGCGGACAGGGCGGAGGAGCTAATCGGCATAGAGACGGTGGCGCCCGCTGCTGAGGACGCGAAGAAGAACGCCGCCGCAAACGGAATAGAGAACGCGCGATTTATCTGCGCGGATGCTGGTGAAGCCGCAGAAAAGCTGCTCGCCGAGGGCAAGCGCCCCGAGGTGATAATCCTCGACCCGCCGCGCAAGGGCTGCTCGGAGCAGACGGTAAGAGCCGCCGCAAAAATGGCTCCCGACAGGATAGTATACGTCTCCTGCGACCCGGCCACGCTCGCACGCGACTGCGCCGCGTTCAAAGAGCTTGGATATGAAGTCGAAGAAGCGACCCCCGTCGACCTCTTCCCGAGAACGGCGCATGTGGAGACGGTATGCTTGCTGTCTCGAGCAATATGAATTTCCGGCGACTTCGTGAGAAGCGTTGGTGAGATATCCGGCTTACCTATATGAAGGAGGAAAAATGATAGCATGGAAATCAAATTATACGAAGACAGATACAGGGACGATATGATTTTCATGGTTTTGCAGGCCAAGGACGCGCTCGGAAGAATACCGAGTATCAACGAAGATCTGCTCGATATCAAAAAGAATTACTTTGACCGTGGGGATATGTTCTGGATCGCGGCGGATGATAACGACAGGGTGATCGGCTGCGGCGGGTATTCGAGGATCGAAGGAACGAATGAAGCGTTTATTCATCGGCTGTATATAAAGGCATCGGAAAAGCGCAAGGGCATCGGTTCGGCTCTGCTTGAAATGATAGAGGCGGGAATGCGCGGCAACGGCATTACGGCAGCGCGGGTGCATCTCGGCGATCCGCCGGAGCGGTGGTTTGAGTCCTATTCATTCTATCCGAAGCACGGGTATGCCGAATACGAGCCGCGGTATATGAGAAAGAAATTATAAGGACAAATAGGAGTTCAAAGGGGAGAAAATATGAATAAAGCAGGAACGCAAAGAATAGAAACCGATAGATTGATACTTCGAAGATTCAGATTAGAGGATGCAGAGGATATGTATGCAAATTGGGCATCTGATCCCGAAGTTGCGAGATTCCTGACATGGCCGACGCATTCGAGCGTTGAAGTGACAAAGAGCCTTCTCGCCGATTGGATACCCGGATATGAAGATGGCGGATACTTTAATTGGGTTATGGAGTATAAAGAAACAGGAAAAGCTATTGGTAATATTTCTGTTGTAAAGCTTAATGAGAATACAAAGGCTGCTGATATGGGTTATTGTATGAGCCGGGCGTACTGGGGGCAGGGATTAATGCCTGAAGCATTAAATGCCGTGATGGATTATCTTTTTGATGTTGTCGGACTAAATCGTATTGCCGCCTGTCATGATGCAAACAATCCAAAATCAGGACGCGTTATGGAAAAAGCCGGAATGAAACGGGAAGGTATTCTTAGAGCTGCCGGAAAGAACAACCTCGGAATCTGTGACGAGGTGTGGTATGCGATGATCCGAAATGACAGGAAGAAATGAAGAATCGATTTTTTGTTAAAGAAAAACAATGAACAAATTTCACTTTGCCGAGGCAATGAAGTCGATCCGAGTGCCTTGACTTAGCCGCTCGACGGCATATTCCTGACGGGGAGAGTGTGCGGGCAGCGTGAATATGCTTCTTTTTATTTACACCAAAGAAGAATACAAAACAGCAGACAGAATCGTAAAAAGATGTTCGCGACAAGCTCAAAATCCGACCGACACACAAAACCGCATAAAAGACGGGCACCGTGAAAACGGTGCCCGTCTTTTATTTATTCTCGTCCATCCATTCGGACAGGCGCGCTATTCCTTTTTCGTTTCCGACGGCATAGAGTATGTCTCCCTTTTGGAACATATAGTCGGGGCGCACGGAGTCCGTCATGTTTCCGTCGTTTTCTATGGCGACTATGTTGACCCCGAATTTTCCGCGCAGGTCTGCGGACATTATCGTCATGCCTATCACCTTCTGCGGCACCTCGAGCTTTAGAAGATTGAGCTTTTTGCTGAGCTGAACGAAGTCGAGCATATTGGGGGCCTCGAGCCTGTGCGCAAGCCTTACCGCCATATCCCTCTCAGGATAGACGACTTCTGCGCCGAGCTTCTTGAGTATCTCGCCCTGCTCGGCGCTCGCGGCCTTTGATATGACCGTCGGCACGCCGAGGGCTACGACGTTCAGGGTGGTCAGAATGGATATGTCCATCTTTTCTCCGATGCAGACCACCACGACGTCGCAGTTTTGTATTCCGGTCTCCGAGAGAGTCTTTTTGTCAAAGCTGCTGACAACAAAGGCGTTCTCCGTGTATTCGCGCATCTCGCGCACCTTTTCCTCGTTGCCGTCGATTACGAGCGGCTCCGCGCCCGCTTTCGCCAGCTCCACAGCCAGAGCAGAGCCGAAGCGCCCGAGACCGATTATTCCGTAAGATTTGCTGTCGCTTTTTGATTTTTTAAACATCTTTGTCCTCCGTTCTCAGCCTATGGCTATGTTTCCGTCGGGATATTTTATTCGATCTCCGTTTGTGAAGTACCAGAGAGTCGCTATTGTAAGCGGCCCCAAGCGGCCGATATACATCATGACTATTGATGTAAGCTTGCTCGCGGTGCAGAGTCCCGTGGTTATCCCGGTAGTGAGTCCCACCGTGCCGAACGCGCTCGTCATCTCGAACAAGGCATCCCTTATTGCTATATCCGGCTCAAAGGCGCAGAGCATAAATGTTCCCACTGCTATCACACTTATACCCATGACTGCTATGACCGACGCCTTGCGGAACACGCCGCGCGGCACGGAATAGTGAAACGCCTTTCCCGAGGTGTTTGTCGCGGCGGTCTTTATGCCCTGTATCAGCACAAACAGCGTACTCGTCTTTATTCCGCCGCCGGTGGAGCCGGGCGACGCGCCTATGAACATCAAAAATATCATAGCGAGCAGTCCCGCGTTTGAAAATTCGCTGAGCGAATATGTCGAGAAGCCCGCCGTCCTCGCTGTCACACTGTTGAAAAGTGCGCCTATCCACGGAATATCCTCGGTCATTCTGAAGATTACCGTGCCGCCGACTGTCAGCGCGACGCTCATCGTGAGCACTACTTTTGTGTGCATGGAAAATCTGCGCCAGCGAAAACGCTTTTCGACAATCTCGCGGATAACGAGAAAGCCGATTCCGCCGAAGAATATCAAAAGGCAGGTCACGAGATTTAAGAACACATCCTCCTTGTAGGCGGAGAGGCTCTGGAAGTTTCCGAGGATGTCGAAGCCGGAGTTGTTGAACGCGGCGACGGAATGGAAAAGGCTTATTTCGAGAGCTTTGAGCGGCGGGTAATCGCGCACGAAAACAATGAAGCTCAGCGCCGCACCGACGAGCTCAAAGGTCACGGTGACAAGAAACACGCCTTTGAGAAATTTCACTATCCCCTTGCCGGAGTCGAGGTTCATCGCGTCGCGCAGAACGCTGCGCCCCTTGAGATTTATCCTCTTTCCGACCGCTAAGATAACGCCCGCGCCCATTGACGCGACTCCGAGTCCGCCTATCTGTATCAGCGCCGCAACAACGAACTGGCCGAACGCGGTGAACGTGTCCCCTATATCGACGGTCACGAGTCCCGTCACGCAGACGGCGCTCGCCGAAGTGTAAAGCGCGTCTATGTATTTAAGAGAAACGCCGTCTCGCACGCTGCACGGCAGCATAAGCAGCCCCGAGCCTGCAAATATCACGGCCGCAAAGCCGAGCGCAATTATTCTTGCAGACGACATTCTTTTTAACAGCCTTTTCATAATTCACCTCGCGTCCTATAGAAAAGACCCTCGGCAGAGTCGCTCTGCCAAAGGTCTTGCTTCATTCACAGCCTGTGCCGGTAATGTCCGCTGCCGGCACGCTTCGGCGTGCGGTTGACGACAGACGGATGGATATACCATAGCTACTCCCCATTGGTCGTGGCTCAATTATATCGCTTTCGGCGAAAAAGTCAATATATTTGCAAAAATTTCCGTCGCCGGGCGAAAAAAGGGCCGCCGCATGGCGGCAGCCCGTGTGTATTTGCGATTAATAGGTGAAAGTGAAATCCTGCTTCCATGTGCCGGTGAAGTTAGCATCGATACCGACATTGCTGTTACCAAAGGTGAGTCTGCAGACAACATTTGCCGGCTCGCTGACGCTGATGCTCGCAAGAGTACCGTCTGCGTTGAGTACGAAAGTAAAGGTGCCGCTCTGATAAGTGACCTTTGTGCTCTTCGGGCTGAAGGGCTTGAAGTCATCGGGCGTCAATGAAAGAGTGTCGAAGCAGGAGCCGTGGTGAGTGGGGACAAAGGTAAGTCCCTCGCCGCTCTCGACAACGAGAGTGATGCTGACCTTCCAGCCGTTGCCCTGCTTGACGCAGGAGGCGGACTTAACGCCTGCGGGGTTGACATTGTAGGCAGCGCGCTTTGATGCGGGCAGGAAGCTCGCAAGAGTTGTGCCGTCGGCAGCCTTGCCGCCGTTGAAGGTCTGTGTTGCGGTCTTGGGATAGTCGTTGGGAAGCAGGGGCTCTGCTTTTGCGACAAGATCGATACCAAGTATCTTGTTGGGGTTGAGACTGTTGATTTTCGAGGTCGTGCCCTGAACTCTCTTAACAGTGACCTTGCCCTTGTACTGCTTCATAGCGGTAGCGTACTTGTTGAAGAACGCGACTATGTCGTCCTTCTTGCCGTTGACGGGAGCGTTGATGTCGGCGCTGCCCTGAGTGCCGCTCTGCTGACCCTGTGTGGCCGCCTCGCTGCCGCCCTCGGAGGGGGCCTCGGTGCTGTCGCCCGAGGGAGCTTCGGCTGCGGTGGTATCCTCGCCGCCTGCCTGGGTGTCCTGAACATCCGCGTCCGCACCCTGAGTGCTGTCGGCCGTCGTGTCTTTGTTGTCATCCTTGCCCTTGCACGCCGCAAACGCAAATATCATCGCGAGTGCGAGCAGGAGTGCAATAATTTTCTTCATAATTTTGTCTCCTTTCGTCTTTGGGGCAGAGCATCCTCTGCCATGTTACGATTCAAGTTTACTTTATGTTAATTGATTTGTCAAGAGAATAAACTTTATTTTATATTTATACAAATCCCATAAATTTTTATTGATTTTTGTGCACTATATATCATATTCGCCTTTGTGATAATTCGCCGCATACGGGGTAAACTATACGAAGAAAGAAACGGAAAGGGTGCATGAAATGAGCAAGGATACGTTGGAGCTGCTTCGCGAATGCGACAGCGGAATCAAAATGGCGGTCGGCAGCATAGACGAGGTGAGCGGGCATATAAAAAACACGGAGCTCAAAAATCTGCTTGAAAAGAGCAGGGAGGAGCATGACAGGATAGGCCGGGAGGTCAGGGAGCAGTTGGCTTTGATCGGCGACTGCGGCAAGGACCCGGGTGTAGTGGCTAAAAGTATGTCGTGGATAAAGACCAACGTCAAGCTCGGACTCAACGACACGGATAAGACGGTCGCGGGGCTGATGACGGACGGGTGCGACATGGGCATAAAAAGCCTGACCCGCTATCTCAACGAGTATAAGGGCGCGGACGGGTCGTCCCGCAGCACGGCGCGGCGCATTATAGGCGCGGAGGAAAACCTGCTCTCGGGGCTGAGAGCGTATCTTTAACAGACGAAAACAGCCGCAGCTATACGCTGCGGCTGTTCCCTGTTCTCTGTCTCTTTCTATTTTGGTGAGGTTTGTAAAAGTTGTTTTTATTTTGTGTTCTTCCTGCCGGAGATCTGCGGCACGCGGCCGATTATCAGCGCGACGATAGCGGTGATAATGATTTCGGGAATCATGTAGAGGCCGTTGTAGATAACGGAATAGAGGAACGCCAGACCCTGGCCGCTGAACTTCTCGAGAATCTTTGCGCCGAGGGTGAAGCCGTCCTGCGAGAAGAACCAGTCAGCCCAGGTGCCGAAGAAGATGAAGCCGGATATGATGTGCGCGATATAGCGCAGGGAGAGCGCGAATATCGAGCCGACGCACAGGGAGACGGACGGATTCTTTATCTTGTTTCTGAAGATGCCGCCGAGGCCGAGGACAGTGTAGGCGATGATGTAGTCGATGAGGCAGACGCAAACGGCTTTCCAGAGAACCATATAGCTGTCGGAGCCGGGCATGAAGAACGCCGAGACGGTCTTGAAGCCGAGGAGCATCTGAACGACGGCATATACGAAGCCGGTGAGCAGGCCCCACTTTGTGCCGTTGCGGTAAGCCGCAAGCACGATGGGCAGCATGCTGCATACGGTGAATCCGCCGCCGAAGGGGAGATTCAGGAACGGTATGAAGCTGCAAACGACGTTGAGCACGGTTGCGATAGCAATAAGCAGAGCGCACTCAACAAGCACTTTTGTGTTGTTTTTCTTGGTTGTTGACATGGTGTTTTTCCTCCAAAAAAATGAAATCAGCGTCCATGCGGTATGCACAGACGCTGTCAGTCTATATAATATACAGCAAATGCTGTCTATTATCCTTCCTACGCCGGCATTATCCGGATCAGGTCAGAGGGTATCATCTCAGCCGCCCGAAGGCAGCACCCCTGGCTATTCGGTTTTGTTTATTTTTTTTCGCGCAGCTCCGCTTTTCCCTCGGGAGTGTCCCTGTAATACTGGGTCTTGGGATGCGGGTGCTCTCTGGACTCCCAGAGCTCCTGAGCAACGGGCGCCCACTGAGCGGCGAACTTGTCGCAGCGCGCGCAGAGGGTTTCAACATCCTCGGGCGCAAGCAGGTCGGTGGACTTCGCTCCCGTGTCCTTTATCATCTTTCTCAGGCACTGCGGGTTTTCGAGCATCGGGCACGGGCGCAGATGGTTGTTGTTGAACGGCTGACCGTGCCAGTAGGCCTGGAAGAGAGGACGCTTGAGCGCCTCGATAAGAGTATGCTCGCGGATATTGGAGTCCGAGTAGTGTATGAACACGCAGGGCTCGATATCGCCTGCGGAGTTGATGTGGAAATAGTTTCTGCCGCCCGCTATGCAGCCGCCGACATATTCTCCGTCGTCCTGGAAATCAATGACGAACATGGGCTTTCCGGTCTTGCTGTTGCGCATTTTGCGCACCCAGTTATACATATGCGTGCGCTGCTCGGGGGTGGGGATAAGCTCCTCTACCGCGCCGGAGCCGACGGGCATATAGTTGAAGTACCACGCATAGCGCGCACCCTTGGATATCATCAAATCGACAAACTCATCGGAGGTGACCGCGTCCACGTTTGCGCGGGTGTAGCATACGGAGATACCGAACAGGCATCCCTTACTCTTGAGCAGGTCCATAGCCTGCATGACATGGTCGTAGCTGCCCTCGCCGCGTCTTGCGTCGTTGCTCTCCTTGCTGCCCTCGATGCTTATTGCAAGAGCGATGTTGCCTACGCGCTTCATTTCCTCGCAGAACTCCTCGTCGACGAGGTCGGCGTTTGTGTAGGAGAGGAACGCGCAGTCGGGATGCAGCTCGCAGAGCTTGATGAGGTCTTTCTTTCTCAGCAGCGGCTCGCCGCCCGTGAACATATAGAAATGGGTGCCCATGGCGACGCCCTGGTTTACGATATCATTGAGCTCGTCAAAGGTGAGGCTCTGCTTGTGGCCGTATTCCGCGCTCCAGCAGCCCTTGCACTTGCGGTTGCAGGCGCTTGTCGGGTCGAGCAAAATGACCCACGGAATATTGCAGTGATATTTTTCGCGGTTTGCGCGAACGGTCTTTGTGCCGTTGACTCCCGCGCCAAGTCCGAGAGCGAGCATCATGTTCATCAGAACATTGTCGTCGATCTCATCTATAAGCCTGAGCGCCAGCTGACGCCAGATGTTCTCGGGGTCTTTCGCACCCTCGCGGAAGCTGTCGAAGTTCTTCGAGGGGAATATATTGCCGACAAACAGCTCGGATTTGTCAATAAGCTTAACCAAGTTTGTGTCGGGATCTTTTCTGACATATTTTATCATGCGGGACAGAACCGCCGCGGCTGCTGCTCGCTGTATCTTCTCTTTTACAGTCATTTTTGCGGCTCCTTTCATATCTGTCAGTCAATTTAGATAAACATTCTAACACAGGTTCAAGATAAAATCCACATCTAAAAGAAAAAAGTCGGGATAAAGGAACAAAATTTTCGGTTTGTTCATAAAGTATTAAGTTTTCTCCCGAGGTTGCAAAAATCGCTTTTTGCGGATATACTATAAGACAGTAATTTTATCAGGAGAACCGATTTGAAGAGTTTTTTTAAAAAGCACAGGGATGTGCTCATGCTTATTCTGCGCTGCGCGGTTGCGATAACGCTGCTGGTTATCGCCGTTGTGAACTACGACAGGCTTACAAAAATCGATATGCGCGCCCTCGTCGACGGGGCGGGGAGCACTGCCGCCGCGGTGGCGGTGATAATCGGCGTTTATGCCGTAAAATCAGTGCTGTTTATAATACCCGCGTCGATGATATATATTTCCGTCGGCATGGCGTTCCCCACGCCCTCGGCCATTGCGATAAACCTCGCGGGCATCGCGCTCGAAATAACCGCGACCTATCTGCTCGGTTGGTTTCTCGGCGGCGAATATGTCGAGAAGCGGCTCAAGGGGAGCAAGGCGGGGGATAAGGTGCTCGCCTTAGGCGACGGAAAGAAGCTCTCCGCGCTCTTTTTGGTGCGCCTGCTGCCCGTGTTCCCGATTGACTTTGTCAGCCTTTTCCTCGGCGCAACGAAGCTGCCGTTTTGGAAATATGCGCTTCTTTCAATCGGCGGAATAATGCCGCGCGTTATACTTTTTACTATCTTGGGCGACGGCATATATGACTACATCCCCATGGATAAGATAGTTCTCGTCATAGTCTGCTGCATCCCCGTCGTGATAATCTGGTGGGTGATAAAGTTCTTCAAAAACAGGAAAAATTCATCTGCCGGTTGAGCCGAAGCCGCCCGCGCCGCGCTCCGTCTCGTCGAGGCTCTCGACCTCTGTGGGCTCCGCGGGAATGACGGGGGCGAGGACAAGCTGGGCTATCCTCTCGCCGGGCTGTATCGTGTAGTCCTCGTTCGAGGTGTTTATCAGCCCTACGCATATCTCTCCTCTGTAGTCGCTGTCAATGACTCCGACTCCGTTCGAGAGCGAAATACCGTGCTTTATCCCGAGTCCGCTGCGTGCATAAATAAACGCGGCGGTCTCGTTGTTTTCTATGGCGATGGCTATGCCCGTGGGTATCACGGTGCGCTCGCCCGCCTTGAGAACCACCTCGCCCTCGGTGCAGGCGCACAGATCCAATCCCGCGCTGCCCGCTGTCGCACGCTTCGGAATTATTGCGCCGGGGCGCATTTTTTTCATCTTGAGTGTGAGCATGATATGTCTCCTTTTATTCGACGCCGCGGTAGAGAAGTCCGCGCGTAAATTCACCCTGCGGGGCGTCGCCCCTGCGGTAGCTTTCGAGAATTTTTTCACATTCGTCCTTTGTCTCGGTCGTAAACCACAGCAGCGAGAAATCCGCAAATTCAAACTGCTCGCGCTTGTCGCTCTCGACTACAGGTACGCTGTTTAACAGGGTCGAGGCGAAAGGCGTGCACTCGACGGGGAATTTGACTCCCATCCTGTCCGTCAAAAAGCCGTGCTTGCGGCATTGGGCGCAGGTCGTGCCGTTTTTAACGGGGCAGTTTCTCGTTTGCATCAGCGGCAGCCGCCCGTAGGCGAACACTCCTCGAGGAAGATGTCCGCCGAGCGCGGCGCATTGGGTGAGCTTTAGCTCCGTGCTCAGCACCGCGTCGGTGAAGCCGAGGCGCTCGAATTCGTCGAGCGAAAAGGTGTTGAATATATTTGTCCCGGGCAGAGCGCAAAGCTTCATGCCCGCTTTTTTTGCTATAGCCGCGCCGTCGAGAGAGCAGACCGCGGTGAGAGAAACGCCGTTTTTGCGCGCGTTGACAATGGCGTTGTAAACCGCCGAGCCGCCGCCGAAAACAGCGGCGGGAATCTCGACCGCCGGCTGAATCTTTTTCTCCTTGAGCGAGTCGGCTGTTTTGGCGTCAATGTCGAGGGGCAGTATCACGCGCCGCACGAGAGAGAGGTCTGAGGGCAGCTGCGAGACGCTTTTCAATCTTATGACATAGCCGCGGTTTTTGGAGCGGCGGCGTTTAATTGCCGTTTGCTGAGGATAAAACGGGATTTCGCCGCGCTCGGCGATTTTTTTCTCGAGCGCCGAGAGCGCTTTTCTGCGAAGCGAGTTTATCTCCGCCGCGCTTAAAAATATATCGTCCCCGATGTCTGTCTCAATATTCCCGGCATAGAACTGCGTTGAGCCGCATTTGCGAAGCCGCGTCTCTATCTCCTCGCGGCCTACGGCTCTGTTCTGCGCCTTTTGCACGGCGCTGTCGGACTCGGCAAAGACGCTCTTGCCGGCGGCTTTAACGGCGAGCCCCGCCTTTTCTCCGACCTGCGCCGAGAGATACATATCGGCTCTTATCAGCGGCTGTTCGCCGTCATACAGAGCGGCGAGAGGCGCGAGCACCTCCTTTGCGGCGGTTACGTCCTCCTTGCGGCGCACGCCGAACATATCGCGCCCGAGAGCGCCGTCATAGTAGCCGGAGGTAAATCCGGAGCGGGAAAACACCGCGCCGAGCGTGCGCTCATAGCCGGCGGCATCCTCGCCCGCAAGACTCTTTTTGCAGGCGGTCACGGCGGCGGCGACATACTCCGGCCGCTTCATGCGCCCCTCTATTTTAAATGAGGTAATGCCCATCTGCGCAAGCTCCGGCAGATATTCGATAAGTGACATATCCTTGAGGCTCAGGTCATGCCCCGTGCCGCCCTCTGCCGAAAACGGCAGTCTGCACGGCTGGGCGCACAGGCCTCTGTTGCCCGAGCGCGAGCCGAGCACGGCGCTCAGCTGACACTGACCCGACAGGCACATGCACAGTGCGCCGTGGACGAATAATTCAAGCTCTATCGGCGACTGTGCGGCTATTTTTTCTATCTCTTTTTTTGAAAGCTCTCTCGGGAGCACCGCGCGGCAAAAGCCCAAATCCGCGAGCAGCTTTATCCCGTCGAGAGTCTGAACCGAGGTCTGCGTCGAGGCGTGCAGCGGCATATCGGGAGCCGCTCTGCGAACGAGCGAAGCAAGCCCGATATCCTGTAAAATAAGTGCGTCTGCTTTGATGTCGCAGGCGCACCTGACGGCGTTCATCGCCGTTTGAGTCTCATCGTCACGCACAAGGGTGTTGAGCGTGATATAAACCTTGACCCCGCGCGCATGGCAGTATTCGACCGCCTGCGCCAGCTCCTCGTCGCTGAAATTTGCGGCGTTGCGGCGCGCGTTGAGCTTCCGTCCGCCGAGGTATACGGCGTCGGCGCCGCAGCGCACGGCCGCCGTAAGCGAGTCGAACGAGCCGGCGGGCGCAAGTATCTCCGGCTTATTCATCCCGTCCTCCGTGACGTTTCTTGTATTCGGCGAACTCCTTTGCTATCCTGTCCGCCTCGCGTGTCGCAATCTCGCAATTGAGCTTGTCGCGCGATGAGTCCTCAAGATACTCCTGAATGCTTGAACGCAGTTTTTCTGCGTCCGAAGTTGCCTTTTTCTCTGCATCCGCAAATTCGAGCGCCGCGAGAACCGCCGCCTGAGTCACGGAGATACGCGGATTCTGGCGGAGAATCGAGGTTATCTTTTCATCGACCTCGTTTCCCAGCTCGATCATGTATTTGTTTTCTTCCCCCGAGGCTATGACATATTCTGCGCCGCAGATAGTCAGCTTGACTTTATTCTTTTCCACGGTAATACTGTCCTTTCTTTATCGCTTTGCATTCTTCTGATTTTATTATACAATAGAACTGTCCGAGAATAAAGAACTTTTTAAAATTTTTGCCTCAAAAAAGCCCCGCCGATTTCCCGGCGGGGCTTTGCTGTAAGACTTTTTATCAGTCCTCGTTCTCTTCCTTGATCTTTTCGACTATCTCGTCGGGTATCGCTTCGCCGTGGTGAACGACGAGGATGCAGAGAGTCGAGAGGATGAAGGCTATCGGGCAATAGTAGAACAGGGACATATAGGTACCCGTGAACATACGGACGATGCCGTAGATTATCGGAGTGGCTATCTGCGCTGAGAAGGTGGCGGTGTAGTAGTAGCCGGTGAAGGTACCGACCTTGTCTATGCCGCCTATCTCGAGCACGAGGGGCAGGGTGTTGACGGTGATGAACATATTCGCCGCGCCGCCCACGACAAGAGCTATCCAGATGAGCGCTCCGCTGAGTGCGTTGATGTGAAGTATCTCGGTGAGCAGATATGCGCCGAATGCGATGATGAATATGGCGAGTCCGCCGAGTATGGTCTTTTTGCGGCCGAACTTCTTGCCGAGCCAGCCCGCGGGGATGGCGGCGACTGCGGAGGCGGCGGCAAAGGCGGTGGTCATGATGGTTGCCTGAGCGGCGGTCTTATGAAGAATCTCATCCGCAAACAGAGCGAAGAAGGTGGAGATGGCGTTCGTGCCGCAGAAGAGGAAGAACAGACCCATGAGCATGAAGATAAGGCTTCTTCTCTCGCCGGAGGTGAGCTTTTCTTTCTTTCTCGCTTCTTTTTCGGCCTTTGCGGCCTCTTTTTCAGCCTTGCGTCTTGCCTCTGCGTCGGCTGCCTGATTCATCTCGCCCTTTATCTTAATGCGGCTGTCGGGCTCCTTGACGAAGAAGAGAATGATGAGCATACCGATTACCATAACGGCGGCGCCGAGAAGGAAAACGTAGGGGAAGGTGTTGAGCTCGTTGAACTCGGGGGACTTCGAGGAGATTCCCGTAACGGCGCAGTAGACAGCAGTGACGATAGTGCCCGCGAACAGGCCGAGTGCTCCGCCTACGCCGCCCATGAGGTTGATGACGGCGTTACCCTCGGAGCGAATCTCGCTCGGGGTAAGGTCGGGCATGAGCGCAACGACGGGAGCTCTCCAGAGCGACATGACAAAGACGAAGAGTATGATGAAGAGCATCGTCAGCGGGAGAGAATTAAACTTTATCGCAACTAACGGTATAACGGCGAACAGAACTGCCGAAATCGGCGCGCCGAAGATGACGTACGGGCGGCGCTTTCCGAAGCGGGAGTGGGTGTTGTCGGAGAGCTTGCCGAAGGTCGGCTGGAAGATGACGCCGAAGATGTTGTCAAACGTCATGATAATACCGATGAACAGCGGGACAAGCGTTATGCCGCCCGCGGCGGTGGTGACATTCTCACCGTTTGCCGCGGCGAACTCGGCCAATTTCGGAAACGCCTCGTTGAGCTTTGCCGACCACGAGGTTATCGTGGCACTGTTGCTGAGCAGATAGTTGAGTATCTTTGTTATGTAGGGATCGTAAATGGCCCATGCGATAGACGACGCAAGGAAACCGAATCCCGTGAGAATCGTGTGCGGGTAGTGCAGCTTGCCGTTCGGCTTAGCACAGAAATACTGCTTCGCTTTTTCCATGTCTGGTTATTACCTCCTTAAATGCCGCGCGGCCGTATGCCGAGTGCGCGGTCTCAAACAGTGTAATTGTAACATATCTGTCCGGATTTTCAAGTAGTTTTTAAACTTATTGCATAAAAATATTTTATTTATTTAAGAAAACCGCTGACTATGACCTCCTCGGCCTCCTCCTCGGTCAGTCCGAAGGTCATAAGCTTCAATAATTGGTCGTTGTTTATGCGTCCTATGGCGGCCTCGTGGACTATCTGCGCGTCGGCATCGTTCGCCGTTATCTCGGGGATAGAGCGGATCTTTGCCTTGTCCATAATTATCGAGTCGCACTGAACATGGGCGCGGCAGGCGGTGTTGCCGACGGCTCTCGGGTAGAACACCTGCTCGGAGCTGTCCTTGGCGACCGAGCGGGAGACTATCTGCGCGCTCGAATCCCTGCCGTTTAGGTTCACGGTCATGTTGGAGCGGGCCTTCTGTCTGCCGTGAGTGAGCAGGCGCTCGGTTATGACTATCTTCGCCCGCGCATCAAGCGACGCGTCCGTCTCGCGCAGGGTGGAATCGACGCCCGCGAGCTGAATCATCTCCATCTCGCAGTAGGAGCCCTCCTCCATGGTGACCTCGGTCACGGGGTTTAATATCTTTTCGCCTGTGCCCTCGCCCTCGCCGTAGTGCTTCTCGACATATTTGACTTTTGCGTTTTTGCCGATGAAGAAGCGGTGGATACCGTCGTGCTCGGTCTTTTCGCCGCCGCAGTTGTGTATGCCGCAGCCCGCGACTATCAGCACGTCCGCGCCCTCGCCGACATAAAAATCGTTATACACCTTATCGTTTATTCCGCTCTCGGTGATTATGACGGGGATGTGAACCTCCTCGCCCTTTGTGAACGGCTTTATATATATGTCTATGCCGGGCTTGCCGCTTTTGGGCTCTATCGTGATATTCTCGCTCGACTGCCTTGCGACGCCCTGCCCGTTTCTTCTGATGTTGAACGCGCCTGCGGCAGGCAGCCCGTCCATATCGGCTATCGTGTGCAGAAGCGACATATCGACTTTCTTTAACGGCTCGGACATATTATTCACCGTCCCTTCTGTTGAAATCGCAGCTCTCCTCGAGCTCGCCGAGCAGCTGCGGGAGAATCTCTTCCTTTGTGCCGCGAGTGCGTATCTTGCCCTTTTCGACGACTATCATCTCGTCGGCAAGCTGCATTATGCGCTCCTGGTGCGAGATGACTATAACAGTCTCGTATCTGTTTTTGCACATCGAGCGGAAGCTCTCGACAAGCATGGCGAAGCTCCAAAGGTCAATGCCCGCCTCCGGCTCGTCGAAAATCGCAAGGTCCACCTTTCGCGCCATGAGAGTGGCTATCTCGACGCGCTTTACCTCGCCGCCCGAGAGCGACGCGTCAACCTCGCGGTTTAGATATTCGCGCGAGCAGAGTCCGACGCTCGTCAGGTACGCGCAGCACGCGTCCTCGGGCAGCTCGCTGCCGTGGGCGAGACTCAGAAGCCTGCGCACGGTGAGCCCCTTGAAGCGCGGCGGCTGCTGGAACGCGTAGCCGATGCCGAGCTTTGCGCGCTCGGTTATGCTCATGTGCGTTATGTCCGTTCCGTTATAGATTATCTGCCCCGCGGTCGGCTGCTCTATGCCCATGATGAGCTTTGCAAGCGTGGATTTTCCGCCGCCGTTGGGGCCTGTTATGACAACGAACTTTCCGTCGTCGAAGGTTATGCTGATATCGTCGATTATCTCGAGCTCGTCGTCGGCGCTGCCGACGGAGAAGGAGACGTTTTTCAGTTCAAGCATATTCTGCTTCCTTTCGCTTAAATATATATGCAGGTTGATTATACAGATTTTTCGTTGATATGACAAGATATTTTGCTCCGATATTTGCCTGAGATACGCGGATATTTCGGCAGCGGGAGGTTTTTTATGAGTTTTTTGTAAACAAAGTCTGATTTTATTTGAATTTTTATCGGAAAGCTGATAGAATAGAACGGTAATGTTACCGGACAAGGAGGTATCGGTTTGTCAGATAAAGAAAACAAGCAGCCGCTTTCCGAGAACGAGGCTGCCGAAGAAGAGAAAAGCTTTGAGTATGACAGAACGCTTTGCAGCCTGTGCCAGAAGAAGGCCCGCGAAGAGGGCAGCTATTACTGCGAGGACTGCCGTACCAAGATGATGAAAACGAAGATAAAGGGAGGTCCCGTTGTCGCCGCGCTGCTTTGCGTGTTGGTTTCGCTGCTCGCTCTTATGCTTTTGGGCGCAAACGCCACTCAGATAAGCGCAATGCTCGAGGCCGATTCCCTTATGAATCAGGGTTATGTCAACGCCGCTCTCAACAAGGTGTCCCAGGCGAGCGAGGCAAACGCCGCGCTAAACAAAAGAGACTTTGTTTCGAATCTTTCAAAGACCCTCGGCAATCAGACGATATTCACCCTCGGCTACAGCGAGACCGTCATGACCGCCAGGCTCTATGCGAGGGGCTACAGCGAGATAGACGCGGGCGGATATCTTGTAAATAACCTCGGCGAGGACGCGGTGAAGTCGGATGCGAGGCTTTTGGGCGTGCGTAAGTATGTCAAGGCCTATAACAGCTATAACACCATGCAGGAGAAGGCGTATTCCATTCTCCAGAACTATATCAACTCCGACGCCAAGGATATCCCCTACGACGAGCTTATCGAGAAGCTCGAGGCTCTCAGAGGACAGGAGGGTGTCGATGATAAGTACATCGACTACTACAAGTGCTTTGTCGCCATGCAGGCGGACAAGAGCATTGACGTTCAGCTCGATTTCCTGCTCAAGATGGAAAAGGAATATCCCGAGGGACTTATGATTTACGGCCCGACCATAACGGACTATTATTACCGCTCGGGCGACTATGCCAAGGCCATAGAATATGCCGACAAGATGATAGCGAAGAACCGCAACTACTACTCGGCGTATGAGCAGAAGGTCACGGCTCTGCTTGCAAAGGGCGACGTTGACGGCGCGACGAAAGTCTGCGATGCGCTTGATACGGCCGAGAACGCGGCGGGAGTCGCAAGCGGAGATTACACCTCCTACAGCCTGCGCGCCAACCTCTATTGGTACACCGGCAAGTATGACGAGGCGATAAAGGTCTGCGAGGAGGGTCTTGAGGCCTCCGGCGGCGATTCTGATATCTACCGCAACGAGGCTATAGCCTATATGCTCAAGGGCGACTACAAGAAGGCCAACGAGTGCGGAAAGGCCGCGTATCAGTTCTCCATGAACTACGGCGATCTTACGCTCGATATACTCAACACCGCGGCTCTTGCGGCGGGACTTGCAAAGGACGATGAGACCTACAAGTCGATGCAGGATTATCTCAAGACCTATAACTATGAGGTAAGCTCGGTTGTCACGGACTGCCTTGCGGGCAAAAAGACCGTCGAGCAAGTCTTCATCACTGACGGAGGTGTCATCTCATGATTTCAACTGTTATCTATTTAATCGGCAAGGTGCTCACCTTCCCGGGTGCATATATAAAGGCTTTCTTCGAGCATCTTATAGCCAGAGCGTTCAGCATCCCCGTTGAGGATACGAAATATTTAAGAAACACCGACGGCTGCGGCCACGTCGAGCATGACGCGATAGACAGCAAGGCAAAGGCCTTCTTCTATTGCCTGCTGCCCGGTCTGTTTAACGCGATAATCGGCGCGCCCATGCTCTATATGGGCTTTGCGGGACTGTTCTTCTTCAAGGTCCCCGCCGATTCCTCTACGGCGCTCATGTTAATTGTCTACTGCCTTATGTTTTACCTCGGCTTCTCCCTGTGCGCGAATCAGTATCCGCTCATGGAGGACGCCATCGGTCTGTGGCACGCGCTCTACGGCAAGGACGGAGCCAACTTATTCGTAAAGATAGTGCTCTTTATCCCGACCGCCGTTATTGTTGCGGGCGCGTTCCTTGAGAGATATGCGCTCAACATTCTTCTCATGGCGGGCGCGATTGCCGCCGCCGCACTGACGGTATAACAAAAATAAATAAGCTGCCTCCGCACAGATCGTTCTCTGCGGAGGCACTTTGCAATCGGAGAAACTTTTATGGACTGTAATTTTAAACTTTGCGTCATATGTCCCGGCGATGGGGACGCGGCTGTGAATCTCGCTTATTCGCTCTTGACCCGCGAGGACGGAGTGCGTCTTGTGCTCTGCACGGATAACGCGGACGCCGGGAAATTCCCGAAGCCGGCTGAAACCGGCAGGCTGGATTTTGCGCACGGCTCTTTGGAGGCGGTGAACTCCGTTCTCGCTTCGCCCGATGCGCCGCTTGTCATGTTCGCCGAGCCGAATACTACCTTCGCGCCCGGATTTGTCGGCTTGCTCGACGGCGCCGCCGTCTTTAACGCGGCGGAATCGGAGATTGACGCGCCGCGCAAGCTCTACCGCGACAGTTTTTCGGAGCATGAGGCATTTTCGCCCGCAGTCGGCGTGAATTTTGTCATGCGCTCCGAGGTTATAAGCGAGCATAAAATGGAGCTTCTGTCTGCGGGCGCGGCGGGCTTTGCGGCCTTTGCCGCCGAGTATGCCGCATATGAAAGCTTCAAACCCCTGCACGAGGTGCTGCTCTACGGCGCAAAGCCGATAGAATATACCGCACAGACCTTCGGCATTACGGCAAAAAGCGTCTCGCCCGCGGGCGGGCTCTCCGCGCTGACGCTCCTGCTCTCCGCCTACTGCGGACTTGACGGAGCCGAAAAGGAGAGCGCTTTCGATATGTTCTGCGCGGCGGCAAAGCCGTTTTTTGAAAATAGCGCGTATGAGGCGTATGCACTTGCGGCTTTCAATGTCGATTCCGCGCTGCTCAGAGAGGGCTGCCGCGCCGGCGAGTTCGTCTCGGCGGGCACGAACGCCATGTATAAAGAGGTCACTCTGCCGATTCTCGCCGACGATGTCGTGCGCGATTTCTACGGCGGAAAGCTGAGCTTCGGCACTCTGCGCCGCTGCGTCGCCGCATGGCTCTATTTCAAGCTTTACCGCATGGGCGGGGCGGCGAAGAAGCTCGGCTGCAAAATCTGCTCAAAGCTCGCCGGGGGTGACCTGAATGTCTGATTTTTCGTTCAGAGCCACAATACTCATCCCCGTCTACAATGTCGAAAAATATCTCGACGGCTGCATAAGCTCGCTCAAGGAGCAGACGGAGCCGTTTGAGAATATGGAGATACTTCTGATAAACGACGGCAGCAGGGACGGCAGCGCGGATATCTGCCGGAGATTGGCGGACGAAAATGAAAACGTTTGCTTCTACTCAAAGGAGAACGAGGGACTTTCAAAGACCCGTAATTTCGGCCTGCGCCGCGCTCGGGGCAAGTATATCTTTTTCCTCGACTCGGACGACACCCTAGCGCCCGATACGGTGAAGAGCGTGGTCGATTATTTCGACACGGTATATGACGAGGTCGATATGGTGACCTATAGAATAACGCAGTATTTCAAGAATGCGCCGCCCGTCTATCATTTCAGATACCGCACGCTGACTCATACCGGCGTATACGACCTCGACGACCCGAAAAACAGATTTATTACTCAGACGAATATAAATGTCTGCGTCAAGAATGACAAAAGCAACGGTATCTTTTTCGACGAGTCGCCGAATTTCAGGCACGAGGATGAAAAATACTGCTGCGATATTCTGCGCCGCAAGATGAAGATAGGCTATTGCAAAAACGGCGAATACCGCTACAACCGCGGCAACGAGAACAGCATAGTTTCAACCGTTTTTTCGCCCTATTATATATTCGAAACCTCCATGGCCTTTTATGAGGCGCTGTTCGATTCGTTCGGCGGCCGGGTTCCGCCGTATTTTCAGGGTATGGTTTTCAACGACCTGCGCTGGAAGCTCAAGGAGGATAAGCTCCTGCCCTATCACTATTCCCCCGAGGAGTTCGAGCACGCTAATAAGCGCATAGATGCGCTGCTTGCGAGAATCGACGAGGATACGATTATCCTGCATCCGTCCGTCAACGAATATCATATTCACTACTGGCTCTCGCGCAAGCCCGACTGCCATCCGACGGTGCTCGCGCAGGACGGCAAACTGAGCGTTGCGGCGGACGGGAGAAAAATATTCTCCGCGTCGGCGTTTCCGCTGATGATGAGAAAAATATTTGTCGAAAATAAAAAGGCGAGACTGCTCTCGTTTATAAAATCTCCGATTTTTTCGCATCTCGGGCGCGGCGAGTGGAAGATAGTCGCCTCGGTAGACGGCGAAAGGCGCGAGCTCGAGACGTTTGCTTCTGTTTTCGGCGCGCAGGATTCGGCTGTCAATGTAGTTGATTTCCCGGCGTTTTTCTGCGAGTTTCCCGCGGACGGCAGGCACGAGATAAAATTCTTCGTCGTGATACGCGGCGTGGAATACCCTACAAAGCTTTTGGCTGAGCCGACCGCCGTGTTCAGCCGCAAGGTGCGTATGTATGTCCGAAACGGCGTGATGTTCACGCTCGAGGGCAGGGCGCTCATAAGCAGGAGCGTCACCGAGGACGAGAAGTACCGCGCTGAGCGGGAGCAGAGCAAGAATTTCAAGAGAAGCATAAAAAAGCTTCGCAACGCCGCCATAGAATACCGCAGGGCGCACAAGGTCGAGCTCTACTACGATCTGCATACGGTCGATTTCGACAACGGCTACTACCAATTCAAAAACGATATAAAGCACAGCGACGGAGTTGAACGCTACTATATCTACAGCCGCGAATATAAAAATATCGACGGGCTTTTCACAAAGGAGGAGCAGGCGCACCTAGTGAAATTCGGCTCGGAGAGGCACAAGCTGCTGTATCTTTCGGCGCGAGTGATATTCACGGCGTTCTACGGCGTGACCCCCGTCTCTCCGTTCGGCTCGGCGGCGGGAGAGGTGCCCTATGCCGACCTGCTCGATTTCAAGACCGTCTATCTCCAACACGGAGTGCTTCACGCCTCCCTGCGCTCGCAGAACTCGGTCGAGCGCTGCCGCGCGGATAAAATCGTTATTTCCGCGCCGTTTGAAAAGCAGAACTACATGACCAACTACCACTATCCGGAGGACAATCTCATCCCCACGGGCATGGCGCGTTACGACCATATCGACAGAAATAAAAAGGCGAAAAATAGGATTCTTTTTGCCCCGTCGTGGCGCAAATATCTGACCCAGGAGATAAATTCGTCGAAGTGGGAGCTGATAGACTCAAAGCTCAAAAACTCCGATTATTTCAGGAATTTCTCGCGCTTTCTTGAGAACGAAGAGCTGCATGAGCTGCTCAAAAAGACGGACACCTATCTCGATGTCAAGCTCCACCCGATAATCGCGGATGCAGAGGGACTCTTTGACATCAAGAGCCCGCGCGTTGTTATGGCGGGCGCGCACGTTGATATCGAGGACTACGAGATGTTCATAACGGACTTCTCGTCCTTCGTGTTCGACTTCGCCTGTCTTTGCCGCCCCGTGCTCTATTTCGTGCCGGACTACGGGCAGTTCAAGGCGGGAATGAACCACTACCGCGAGCTGGATTTACCGTTTGAAAAGGCATTCGGTCCGCTCGTCCTCGACCCGGACGGCGCGGTGGAGGAAATAAAAAAAGCCGCGGAAAACGGCTTTGATCCGGAACCGATATACGCCGAGCGAATGAGGAGCTTTTTCTATCCGCTCGAAAACTGCGCCGAAGCACTCTACAACGAAGTGAGCTCGTGGGAGCTCAAGTGAAAAATACGATTCTTCGTAGAATAATTGCCGGTGGTTTACACCTTAAATTACTCAAGAAAAAGCCCAACCGATTGGTTGAGCTTTGGGTATTAAGTTGTTATATAAAGTCCATTGACCAAGTTTGAAATGAGTGAAATGTTATACATCAATTCATCATTTATCTCTGTGCCGTTATTAAGTTTGTTCAATTCTTCAAGAACTTCTGTCAGTCTGTCATAAATTGCTCTATAAATTTTACAACTTGCTTTTGACGGTAAACCGCCCTGTAAGACTTTATAATCTTGCAGGGCGGTTGTTATTTTTCCTATGGCTGCTTATTTCATATAATTTAAAAACCATTCCGAAATCTCAGGCGACATCTGATAGTAGGACATTGTTTGAACTATGTTTATCCAACCATACGAAGGGTAATAATGTATTGTAAATCGTAAGCCTTCTTTTGTTTCAATCATAATCTCTCTTAAATCATCAGCAACTTGCGTATATGCTTCAGAACCAATATCACCATTGCCTTCGTCTTCATATTTTTTCAATTTTTCTGCAAATGTCATTTCATGATATTCGTCAAAACTATAAGCGGTCAATTTTGAAATTTCTGTGTAAAACTCGGAAATAATTGCACTATCTGTAATCGCTTTTCCGTTTGCTTTCCAAGTGTTATCAACCTTAACCGGAGTTATGCTGATTATATCAATAGGTTCATCAATTCCGAAAACATCAAAAGCCGTTTGAACCGGCAGGGATTCATTGCTTTTTACCAGATAATTGCAAAAAATCGCATAATAATAATTGTTGCCATCTTTAAGAATTCTTACCGCTTTGTAAGGCGCAGGCTTATATTCAAACAATTCAATATTGGTCATTGTATCTGATACCACATAATCACTATATTTTGTTTCAGGAATAACCTTTTGCAAAAATACGATGTGGTTTCCAATGATGTCCTTTGTAATTTCACTTGGTAAACCGAACTTTTTAATTCTTTTAGCATCTTCAATAACTTCTAAGTAAGAATCATCATATTCAATTAAAGCAACTGCATCTACAGTATCTTTTTGGTCAGGTGATATAAACAAATCTTTAGCAAATGGAAAACCGATTGCTAAAACAAGAGCGAAACAAGCTGCTATCGCTACCCATTTATACCATACTTTTTTAGGCGTTGTTTTTACTACACCTGTGTACTCGGTAGCTTCATCTATATACTTTGGATTGATATTTTCAATCGTTTCTGAAATTTTTTCCCTTTTCATAGTGATACACCTTCTTTAATAAGATGTTTTTTCAGCTTTTCTCTTGTGCGAGAAAGTCGAACCGATATGTTGTGATTGCTCATATTAAAAAGTTTTGTAAGGTCATCAATAGAGTCAGAATACCAATATCGACGAACAAACATAATTCTGTTCTTTTGATCGAGAGTTTCGAGAAATTTATCAATGATTCGTGCAGTTTCAATTGCATTATACTCATCTTCCACCGACACAGAGGAAGGGAAGCAGTTTTCAAGTTCATCTAATGCTACATCATAGATGCTGTTTCTTTTTACCGCTGTTTTTGTATGATACTTCTTGATAGCAAGATTACGAACTATTCTGCAAACATAGCTTGATAACGGACTTGGGTTTTGAGGCGGTATTGTATTCCACGTTCCAAGATAAGCATCATTCACACATTCTTCGGTATCTTGCGTATTGTTAAGTATATTAAAAGCGACCTTTGAACAAATCGAGCCATATTTTTTCGATAGTTCAACGATTGCCTGATCTGAGCGTTCAAAGAACAACTCAATTATGTCCTTATCGTCCAAACTGACCACCATCCTTTCTGCCTCAACTATATACTACTTTTTTAGCACGTAATATCTCAGCACTTTTTAATATTATATCAAAAAACTTTAACTTTTTCTATTTATGCTAAAACAACTGCAAGAAGATGGAATTTCCTTCGTATTGCGATTGTTTCTGCAGTTTTACTATAATCTTATCAACGAGTTCTGTATATCTGCTTTGTTCAATCAATTTGTTTTTTAGTTTTATAAGGGAAGTGACAATTTCATTTCTTTCTTTTGTACTTAAATATATAGGGTGTTTTTCTCTCTCATACTATTTATCCCACTATTTTTAATCTGATTTGATGATATATCAGGGAGAAATTTTTATAAAATATACAAAAAGGCTTCTACCCAAAGCAGGGCAGAAGCCTTAAAAATTATGCGATTTTTAGATTTAGTTGTAAGCCAAGTGTTACTATTTCATCTGTTGCAAAAACGGTTACTCGAAAAGTGCCGAGTCCCGAAACCCGCATAAATACTGGTTTTTTCGGCACATCTAAACCAGAGGGAACTATTCCCACTCGACTTTTCCTAACTAATTTTGTTTAGAAATTATTCTCTGCCGAGTATGTAAATCCTTTGATTATTTGATATATCCATATTATCCTGCCTATATAAGCTAATGTTATCATTTTGTTATCGGTATTGATAACACTTGCTCAGTAGCTGTGGATAATAGCTATATGCTATGGCTTAAATTATAAGCGAGTTTTTTTTGTTTTTTAAATTCTATACCAACCAGTACAACAGATAGCACAAACGCTGAAAAATCAGCAACAGGCCCCGCTAGCAATACTCCCATAATTCCGAAACGAAGCGGGAGCAGCAGGGTAAGCGGAATCAAGAAAAAGGTCTGCCTTGTTAATGCCAACAGAGCACCTTTTAACGATTTTCCTATTGCAGTAAAAAAACTGGAAGAAAGCAACTGCACACCATTTACCAACACCATGAAAAGATAGGTACGCATGAACAAAACAGCAAATTCAAAATACAGCTCGTCCCCGTCTCCGAATAGTGAAATGATAGATTGCGGGAAAAATTGAAATGCGATAAAAGCAATAGTGGAAACAACAAGATTCCACTTTACTGCAAGCATGTAAGCCTCCCGTACCCGATGATATTGCCTTGCTCCATAGTTGAAACCGATAATCGGCTGTGTCCCTTGCGAGATTCCTACAACAATCGCAAGGACTATGGCATTTGTTTTCATAACAATTCCGCAAGCTGCCAAGGGAATATCCGTTCCATATTTTGTTAATGCGCCGTAATAAGTCAACGAATTGTACTGAATGATTTGAATCACGGTAACTGCAATCTGATTTGAGCTGCTGCTGATTCCCATGTTGCAAATTTTCAGGCTTTCTTTGATGTCCAATAAAAACGACTCTTTTTCAAAATGGATTGTTTGGAAACGCCATAGATAACGGAGTGCGAGTATGAAAGAAAAAATTTGCCCAATAACCGTTGCCCAAGCTCCGCCGGCAATCCCCCAATCGCAAGCAAAAATAAAAATGGGGTCAAGAATGGTATTGATAATAGCTCCCACAACCATGCAGACCATTGAATACTTTGGTTTTCCATCTGCTCGAATCAAATTGCTCATACCATTCGTTACAATGAGAAACGGCATTCCAATCAATGTTATGCTGGCATACTGCTTTGCATATGGAAATACATCTGTCGTTGCCCCAAATGCCTTTAGGAGCAAAGACAGAAAAGCTTCACCAACCAGCAAATAAACAATTCCGAAAATTCCCATCAGAACAATACCATTTCCCGCTGCTTTAGCGGCAGCTTTCGGCTCTTTGCGTCCAAGACAGAGGGAAACACGGGAAGCACTGCCAATTCCAACCAGCAGTGCAATAGCAAGGCAGATGGTAGAAAACGGGTAGGCAACATTGGTTGCTGCATTTCCCAAATAACCGACCCCTTGACCAATAAAAATCTGATCCACAATATTGTAGATTGAGCCGACAAGAGACGCCACAATACTGGGAACAGCAAAATTTTTCAACAGCTTTGGAATTTTTTCATAGCCCAGAGGATTTTCAGTCATTGAACTCCTCCCCCTTTCTCTCTATATGAAGTTCCGATGTAATATTTTCACCTGCCTGAATCAGCAAATCAATAAAGAGGTTTTTATCAGATTCCCTGAAGCCTTGCAATAAAAGAGCTTCTGTCTTTTCACATACCGTCTGTACCTCATCAATTACAGACAGCGCACGTTCTGTAGGATACAATTTACATGTCCGCTTATCCTTATCATTGGGAGAACGTGTAATCATTCCCTGCTTTTCTAATGCCGCAACCGTCCGTACAATATTGCTCGGATGAACATAAAACATATCCATTAAAGAATCTTGTAGAATACCGGGCGAACGACAGATTTTGATTAAGAACATATATTGACTGTTGTTGATTCCATAGGGGGCAAGTTGCTTGTCCAAATAGATTTTGTAAAATCGGTCTGTTACTGAAAGCCATTTTAATAGTTTCATAGATATATTCCTCCTAACCGCCAGTATTATAACGCAACATGCGTGCGCACGCAACTACTTTTAACATTATATCTGCCGCTTTGTCCTCCTAAACACAAATCAATTCTACATCTATAATCTCTACTGCTCTGCTATTGTAAGTGAACTTTTTTGGAAGAAAATCGCAAATATCTACTCAAATAATAACTATGACTTGGTTGTAGGCAATGAAGCTTTTATTGACTCTTGCCCGTCAAGTTTATTTCACTGCAATCAGTCAAATATCATTCCCCATAAATCCGTGAAGAACCAAAATTTTTATTCATCAAAAAGACTTACACATTTTTCTTGACAAATCCAAAAAATGAAAAAGTGGATTATGGTTCAGCTTGTTAAAAGCTAACCATAATCCGTTTTTTCTTTTAGGTTAATTAATATTTTTCCTTATAGTCTTACCATTCAAATCGGTGCTTGAAAGCCTTCTTTTATTGTGCTGCCTTTTTTATCAACCTGAACTTTTCTGATTTTTGCAGGTACGATTCCTTTTTCAACCCAATCCACAAGAGCTTTCATACCGTCGCAGTCGGTTATCCCCGCATTATGCCAGTTACATGAACCGTGACCGTCGCCGGGTGTCAAAAAGAGCTTGAAAAATTTGTCAACTTCTTCTTTTCCGCCGAGCGTGTCGCAAACCCTGTTATAATATTCAATTGTTCCGTCAATGGGAATCAGCGGATCATCGAAACCGTGGTCAACCATCAGCTTGCCCCCTGAGTTTTTGAATGAAGACAAATTCGGATTATCCGCAAGGCAATCGGCAAATTCGTTTACGCTTGCATCATAGATTTTATAAAACTCATCCTTTGTCACTTTGTCGAATTTCTGCTTCGGATTTTTCGTTACCCATCTGCAATAATATGTTGAAAGGAAAAACGGCTTCGGCTTATGGAATATCGGTGTGTACCAAAAAGCACCGATAGGTATGCCGACATTATAGCACAACACGCCCGGTCTTCCGAAGTACCAAAGCCTTTTTCCGTTCCGTGCGGGACCGCCGTATATTTCAGTCAAAACCTTCGCATCAATTTCGGTAAAAGTATCATTTTTAACCTTTTTGCCGACAAGGGTGTAGTAGTCAAATTCAAGAGGTCTGTCATATTCGTAATATTTTTCTTTGCCCCCGACCGTGTTTTGAGCTTCGTTCATTGCGAACTTAACCTTTGACGGCGGTACAATATAGTTATTCGAGTTCATAACTGCGTTTGCCCAAAGACCAACAGGCAGAAACTTCGACCAGTTAATTGCAGGGCAGGACGCCCATATCCCGTCGTAATCTTCGGGATATTCCTGCGCCTCGACCATAGATTGTCTGCCACCGCCGGAGCCGCCGTGAAGATATGAAAATCTGACGTTTCTCTCATGGAGAATTTCAGCAGTTTTTTTACCCAAAACAGTCATAAAATGAGTACTTCTTGCCCGCCAATTTTCAATAAGCTCAGTATTAAGAGTACCGTCTTTTTCAAGAGCCCATTCAATTTTTGTGCATGCAGCATCGGTTGTTGCACCCGTGAAGCCGTTAAGTACGGCTTTTGGTAAAGTTGCGCTTCTCGATGTGTTGTCGGGTGCATTTATATAACCTTCACCGCCGGTTGCCGTGCCTCCGCCGACACAGCCTAAAAACCTGTCATTCCATTTAACGGGCGACCAAATGAATATTTTTTCAGTAAATTTCCCTGTGGAATGTTCAACAACGACATGACAAAACTCAGGCAGATTATGCACTCGGTTTATGGGCAAGAGAGAGCCTAAAAGCCCTTTTGATTTGTTGATAAATTTACCGCTTGTGTTGATATACGCTTCAACAACAGTGAGTTTTTCGTTCGGAAACGCTTTGGAAAGCTTTTTCTGAAGATAGCCTTTATTGCAGCGTTTTTCAATGTCCATAGTTCTTTCTAATGATTTAACATCATAGAAAATATTCTTATTTTTTTCTTTCATTGTGTCACCCCATTTTTAGTATGGCTTTAATTATTCTTTCGGCGCAAAGGCGCAAAGAAGCGACACTCAGTTCTCCGCTTTCCGCCTCTTTTGTTATTGATTCAATTTCGTTTTTTCCACCGGGCATTATAATATCATTTCCTGCTCTTATACAGTCTGCCGCACCACTTGCACCATAGGATTTTTCATCGGCAGTTTTTCCTGTTGTTGCGTACCAGTCCGTCATAACAACCCCGTTAAATCCCCATTCCGTGCGAAGAACATCTGTTAAAATACCGCGATGATTTGCAGAATGAGTACCGTTAATAAGGTTATATGACGACATAACCGCAAAAGGCTGCGACTCTTTTACGCAAATTTCAAATCCTTTGAGATATATTTCACGCAGAGCTCTTTCGGAAAGAACGGAGTTATTATAATTTCTGTTGTTTTCTTTGTTGTTACACGCAAAATGCTTGATAACCGCACCTTTACCGCTTTTTTGAAACCCATTTACCATAGCTGCGGCGCACTTTCCGCTTAAAATCGGATCTTCAGAGTAATATTCAAAGTTTCTGCCGCAAAGAGGATTTCTTTGAATATTCAAAGCCGGAGCAAGCCACAAATCAAGTCCGAGTTCTCCCATTTCTTTTGAAACAAGCTTTCCGCAATTTTCAATTATTTCCGTGTTCCAGGTCTGACAAAGCATGGTGGCGATAGGTATAGCCGTGCAGAACTGATATTTAACCGTAGTTCCGTTGAGATCCGCTTTCTGCATTTCTTTGGGTAAAAGCAAAGATTTTATCGGATCATCGGCAGGGTTATCAACATATAATCCGTCTTTTTCATATACCTTGCTGTTTATTCTTATGCCTGCCGGTCCGTCAACGGTTGAAAGAGGACGGATTTTTCTTTTTTCAAGCAGTTCGTCGCATGTATCTCCTGCCGCACCGGGTATACTTTTTGAAGCGTTGCCTATGAACGACAAATCGGAGAGACCTATCCTTGAAGCGCCGACACAAAGAGAAATAAGCTCGTTGACATTTAAATCGCACACAAAATCGTTTATTGAAATTTTTTTGACTTTCACATCATCGAGTGTATAACCGAGATTGGTTGATTTTATACTTTCTGTTTTGTCGTCATATATATGACTTAATGTTTTTATGTTTTTTAAATCCAGGGCGATTGTCGGCAATTCATCAAATCTCATCTCGGCATTATCATGAAAATCGCAGGTTTCTTCTATACTTGAATAAGTAATTCTTTTGCACTTTTCGGTGATTATATCATCGGAAACTATAAGGTTATGCACTTTCTTTGAGTTTTCGCTGTCGGTGCCGATATATACAATATATCTTCCTCGTTTAATGATGTATGAAGCGGTTTCTTCGTCAAATACAGCGAGGCTTTTCATATCAAAAGTAATCGTAACACTTTGCTCCTCTCCGGGCAAAAGTGTTTTTGTTTTTGCAAAAGCTACAAGGCTTTTTACGGGAGTAACAAGTCCTTCCTGCGGCTGACTTACATAAAGCTGTATAACTTCTTTTCCGCCGTAAGTCTTTCCGATATTTTTGACCTTTGTGCTGACCGAAATGTGTTCTTCGTTTGCTGTTATCTTTGTGTCGCTTATTTCAAAATCCGTATAAGATAAACCAAAACCAAACGGGAACAAAGGCTTAATTTGTTTCTTTTCAAAGTATCGGTAACCGACAAAAATACCCTCTTTGTAATATGTATCGGAAAAATATTTTTCATCGGAAAAATCCTCGGCAAACGGATAATCAAGGTAGCTTTTTGCCCATGTTGCTGACAATTTACCTGACGGAACACCTTTTCCGCTTATGATATCGGCAACAGCGTCACCCAAAGAACTTCCGCCCTGACTTATAAGCAAAATTGAACCTATTTTGCTGTTATTTACAATCTCGCCAAGGTCAATTACACCGCCGACATTCAGCAATAAAACAAATTTTTTATAAGAATTTGAAAGCCGGGTTATATCCCTGATTTCGCCGTCGGTAAGATAGTAATCGCCTTTTTCCGCTTTTCTGTCGGCGCCCTCGCCCGAGTTTCTTGAAAGCACATAAATTGCGGCATCGGCTGTATATTTTTGCGAGTCCTCGGCTGTAATTTCTGAAATTGCAGGCTCTTTAAAAGGATTTGCAAACATTGTGAAAAGCGCAGTTTTTACACCTTCCTTGCCCTTTTCCTGAAGCATTTTCTCATATTCAATTTTGGCTTCGTTTATAATGCGGTCGTATTCGTCAAGATATGGCTTTGTGACAACTTCATATCCTGCGTTTTCAAGTCCTTCTTCAACATCCACATAACTGCGAACATTGACATCCCCCGAGCCTGTTCCGCCTTTCACGGTTCGCCTTGCACCGATGCCGTAAAGCGCAACGGTTTTTATACTTTTGTCAAACGGAAGAACGCCGTTATTTTTCAGAAGTACCATTCCCTCAACTGCGGCATTTCTGACGATTTCATTGTGAGCCTTTTCTCTCTTTGTAATTTCAAGGTTCTCTGTCGCAAGTTTATTTTTCATCAAAGCTCACCACCTTATATTCTGATCCGAATTTCAAAAATCTTCTCATATTTATTGTGTCGGGAATATCGTTCATACCGAGAACTATCCATTGTTCTACAAGCCCGTAAATTGCACCGGCAACCATTGCACAAAGATATTTCGTCTGCTCGTCCTGCCCGTCTTTCGGTCCGCAGGAATTAAAAATATGATTTTTAATAATATAGGACATATCATTCTGATAAATGAGCTTTATCAGTTCTTCGTTTTTCTTGTATTGAAGTAAAAGCTCTTTCCAAAACTTTTCGTGAAATTCGTCTTCGGGATATTTTACAAACTCTTCCCACCATTCATCGGTAACGCTGGAAAGATAATTTGTCAAAATTTCCTGCATAGAGTCATAGTTCCTGTAAAAAGATGCACGAGCCACTCCTGCTTTTTCGCAAAGCTCGGACACGTTTATTTCATTAAACGGTTTTTTCTCCATGAGTTTTAACAAAGCTTCGGTCAAACATTGAAGAACAAGCTCATGTGCTTCATTTTTCCTTTTCATGTGTAACACTTCCTTGGTTATGTATCAGTTGTCAGCATCTTTCACAAAAACTCTTTAACTTTATGAAAAAATATGATACACTCGTAACTGACACAAGTGTATCACTATTATACACTTATTTAAACATTTGTCAAGGGATGGTGAACAATGAAAGAAAAAACTATAATTCTTAACAAAGAGAGAAATGTCGTACTGACCTGCTTCCCTGTAGGTCAAAACAAGCCGGCTGTTTTGATTTGTCCAGGGGGCGGATACAACGAATGTTCTGTTTCCGAGGGAAAGCCCGTTGCAGAAAAGTTTAATTCCTTAGGGTTTAACGCCTTTGTTCTCTGCTATTCGGTAGGAAAGAATTATAAATGGCCGTATCCGCTTGAGGACTTTGAAAATGCTATGGCATATATAAAAGCAAACGGAAAACAATTCAGCGTTGACACCGAACATATTGTTGCGGCAGGTTTTTCTGCCGGCGGTCACCTTGTATCCTATGCGGCATCAAAAGCAGAAAACAAACCTTATGCTGCAATCATTCTTTACGGTGCGGCAAAAGCTCAAACGATAAACTATACTGCCCCCGATGCACCTGATGCGGTTGAAGCCGTAAACCTTTATACCTGCCCGTGCTTTCTTGCCGCGTCAAGAAACGACTGGATTGTGCCTGTAAATAATACACTTGATTTTATAGAGGCACTTAATAAAAACTATATTGATTATGAATTGCATATTTACGGTTATTCAATGCATGGGTTTTCAATCGGAAAAGAAGTGGGAGCCACACCACCGCTTTTTTGTTCAAGGGTCGGTGACTGGGTTGAAGAAAGTGTAAGTTGGATTGATGACCTTATTTCAGGGAGATACATTTCAATCAGGGAAAGTTCGGAATATAACGATAAATACTCAAAAACACTTTCAAGTAAAAATTCATGCAAGATTATTTTTGAAAATTCGCAGGCAAAAAATTTGTTTAAGAAAAAGTTTTTACCTCAATATTTGTTGTGCGAAGCAACAAAGAAAAAGGTAGGTTCTTTTGTTGACGGAGTTTCGCTGAAAAATGTTTTGAGCTTTTTGAAAGTAAAAGACGAAACTTTTAAAAAAATAGACGAAGCTCTCAAAGTATTTAAAAAGGAGACGTAAGCCATGCTGAAACAAAAAGAAAAAATTGACAAATCAACCTGGCTGACAACAACAGGTCAGCGTGCGAGATATTACATAGGCGACCTTGCAAGAACCTGCGAGGGTGCAATAATTACAACCTTTATGACAATGTTCCTGCTAATGCAGGGGATACATCCGGGCAAAATGGCAGCTATTACGCTTTTTGTTAAAATAATAGACTCTTTTGATGATGTTATTTTCGGCTTTTTGATTGACAGAATAAAAATCAAAGGAAGCGGAAAATATTTGCCGTGGTTCAGAAAAACCTTTTGGCTGTTTCCGCTGTTTACGGTTCTGTTTTTTATGATGCCCATGCAGCTTTCGGAAACCGTAAAGCTTATTTGGTTCGCTGTTTTCTATCTGCTTTATGATTTGAGCTACACCTTGGTTGAGGTTCCGATGAACTCACTTGCCGTTTCAATAACAGATAACCTTGACGAAAGAAACGCAATTATTCAAAACCGTTCGATTTTAAATAACGGCATTATAATGTTTATCGGCATTATTTTCTATACCCTCATAAGCGAAAAAGTTGGTTTACCGATTAAAAATGTTGTTGTCGGTTCTTCTGTGATTTTCTTGTGCGGAATGCTTCCGATGCTTACGGGTATAAAAGAATACAATGTCGGGCTTAAAAATGTATCGGCAGAAGAAGAACACTACACTTTCAAGGATATGTTTGACTGTGTCAGAACAAATAAATATATGTTTATTTTGCTTTTAAGTACAGTTATTACTTCGTGTCTTGCAACGGGAGCAAACCTTGCCAATTTCGTTGCATACTATCATTTCGGTAATTCAATGATTTTTATTGTTCCGATTGCCATTTCGGCAGTACCGGGTCTTATTGCTCAGTTGAACACGGCGAAAATAACAAAAAAATTCGGCAAGGTAAAAACAATCGTTGTTTGCGGTTTATTAGGCGGAATACCTCTTCTTTCCATATTCTTTGTAGGATCCAGCCATTTTGTTCTTATTTGCATTCTTATGGTTGTTCAGTCGCTGCCCGGTAATGTCGCAAATATTGCAAAGAGCTTTCTTGTTCCCGATACGATAGAATATACAAGATATAAGACGGGTAAAGATTGCTCGGGTATTTTCTTTGCACTTAATTCTTTTGTAACAAAGCTTACACAGGGTGTCGCTTCCTCTTTGGGACTTTTCCTCCTCGGCCTTTCAGGCTGGGTTGAGATTGAAGCAACTGACTTTGCCGATATTGCCTCTCAGGGTGTTGCACAGCCTGAATCAGCCCTGAATATGCTTTGGATTGTTTATACACTTATTCCTGCTATAGGTACGATTCTTGGTATAGTTGTTATGGCATTCTATAAAATGAAGGATAAAGATGTTGAACTTATGGCAAAGTGCAACGGCGGTGAAATTACAAGAGAGGAATGTGAACAGCAGCTTTCACAAAAGTATTGATTAAGTATGAAAAACAACAAAATTGATATTATATTTAATAGTTATATTGCTAAAAAAACAATTCCGAACGGCGTATTGCTTGTAAGAAAAAATGACGAAATTATTTATAAAGGCAAATGGGGATTTTCAAATCTTGAAACAGGTAAACCGATTGAATACAACAGCATTTTTAAAATGATGTCAATGACAAAGCCTGTTACCGCTGCTGCCATTATGAAGCTTTATGATGATGGCAGGCTTGATATAGATGATCCGATTTCAAAATATATTTCTTCATTTAAAAATATGCGGGTTGTTAATGACAGACGATATCCGTTTCCTCCGAAAAATCCGATAAATTCATTGCTCGGGCTTATTACATACACTCCTGATAAGGCTAAAACAGAAGCTGCAAACAGAGAGCTTACTTTTAGAGATTTGTTGTCCCATTCATCAGGAATTGAGCAGGGTATTGGCGGTTATGCTATGCATTTTAAGGATAAAGAACTCAGAACAACTCTTGAAAGGCAAACAGAAAAATATGCTTCAAGACCGCTGGATTTTCAGCCGGGTACAGGCACCGGATATTCACCGCTTGCAAATTTTGATATTCTTGCAAGACTTGTTGAAGTGATTTCAGGGAAAAGTGCTGCTGATTATTTCAAGGATGAATTGTTTGAACCGCTTGAAATGAATGATGCATCATTTCATATCAATGATGAGCAGAAAAAACGGACGGTTGAACTTTATAAAAAAACTCCGTTCGGACTAAAAAATGTTACAGATACAAAAAGTGACAAAGACGGATTTGCCAAAATCGATTCTGACAGTAAATATGTATGCGGCTCTGGCGGATTATACTGTACTGCAGAGGATTATGAGCATTTTGCACATATGCTGCTGAACAAGGGTTTATTTAAAGGCAAACGAATTTTAAGTGAAAAAGCAGTTGAATTAATGCAGACGGAGGCACCTGCACGGCATCTTGAGCCTTCTCCGGGTTGCGTATGGGGACTTGGTGTACAAATAAGGCAAAATCCTCAGAAAGGCAATCTACCTGTAACAGAAGGTACATATGGCTGGAGTGGCGCATTTGGCACACATTTTTTTGTTTCACCTAAGGATAATCTGGAATGTGTGTTTGCTACGAATGTAAGCAACATCGGCGGTTCTTCTTCAAAGGTCAGTCAAAAGGTCGAAGAACTTGTGTTTAATATTTTAAAATGAGGGGTAACCATGAGAATAATTAATTTTAGAATCAATCATATGAAAGAGCCTTTTGTTGACGCCGCTCCGGAGTTTTCATGGCAGATTGAAAGTGATGAAAATTCTGTCTTTCAGACTGCCTATCAAATAAACGTATGCGATGAAAAAAGTGAAGTGTGGAACAGCGGCAAGGTGCTTTCAAACAAACAGTCTTTCATCAAATACGGCGGAACTTTAAAATCCAAAACGCAGTATTCGGTCTGTATCACTGTTTGGGATAACAAAGGAAATTGCTCCGCTCTGAAATCTAAGTTTGAAACAGCATTTTTAAACGCCGATGAATGGAAAGGATGTTTTTCAAAAAGTCCTTTTGACAGAAACGAAAGTAAGGTATTTGTTTACGGAATTGAAAATCCGCCCGTATATTTTGAAAAAGATTTTGATATTACGGACGAAGTTATAAGAGCAAGACTTTATGCGACGGCATATGGTGCATACAACGCTTATGTCGGTGGCAAAAAAGTCGGTGACGCCGTTCTTGCTCCGGAATATACACCATACAACAAAATCCTTAATTATCAGGTTTATGATGTTACGGATATGCTGACAAACGGCAAAAACAAGATTGAGTTTCTCGTAGGAGACGGTTGGTTTTTCTGTCCGCAAACGGAAATTACGACCGACGAAAAAATAGATAATTTATCTGTTTTGTATCAGCTTGAAATTGAGTATAAAGGCGGAAAATCGGCAGTTGTTTTTTCGGACGGAAACGAAATTTGCCGCAAGAGTAATATTGTTTTTTCTGATTTGTTTATGGGTGAAAAAGTCGATTTTACTTTGCCCGAAAGCGAAAGAAAAAAAGCAATCGCTACCGATTATTCACTTAAAAATCTCCGTTTACAGCCTATTCCTCAAATAAAGGCAGTTGAAAAATTTGACGCAAAGGAAGTGTATATTTCACCGAAAGGTGAAACAATAGTTGATTTCGGTCAGGTTATTGCAGGAAGATGTAAAATCAAAATAAACGAGGCAAGAGGAACCGAAATCAAGCTTGAGCACACCGAAATTACGGATAAGGACGGCAATTATTTCGCGCAATTCGACCTTGTAAAGCAAACGGATATTGTTGTCTGTTCGGGCGAGCCTTTCGTTTTTGAGCCGGAATTTTCATTTCACGGGTTCAGGTACTTAAAGGTCAGCGGAATGATAAATCCCGTAAAAGAAGATTTTACCGCCGTTCTGCTTTCAACCGAAAAAGAGAACATAGGAAATTTTGTTTGTGATGACGAGCGGTTCAACAGGCTTTATAAAAACATTCGCTATTCACAGAAAAACAATATGATGTCCGTTCCTACGGATTGTCCGTCAAGGGAAAAAGCTGGCTGGACGGGAGATATTCTTGTCTATGCAAAAACCGCAATGCAAAACGAAGATATGACCGCGTTTCTTTCTTCGTGGATTAAAGGGCTTGCCGCTGACCAAAAAGAGGACGGAGTAATTCCCATCACTTCACCCTTTAACAAGGTTTACGAGGCTGTTGCAAAGCAGACAATGGCTCCTTTCGGTGATGAATTAACCGGTGTTGCCGGTTGGAGTGATGCAATGGTATGGGTACCGTATGATATGTATCATATTACAGGCAATAAGCATATACTTGAACAGCATTATTTAAGTATGAAAAAGTGGTGTGACTATATAATTAAAACTGCTGAAGAAAAAAGAGGCAGTGACCTGCCATATGAATATGACCGCTATCTTTGGAACACAGGCTTTCATTTCGGTGAATGGTTAGTGCCGGGAAGAGAGGCGGAGGGATTTGAAATTTGCAAAGAAACCGCCTGTTATATCGCTCCGTTTTTCGGGTATATGACCCTTGCCAAAATGAGTGAAATATCGTCAATCCTGAAAACAGATGATGAAAAGTATTATAAGATGATGTCAGAAAAGTTCAAATACGCAATTCAAAACGGACTTATGAAATCAGATATTCTTCCGGACTATCTGCAAGGTTTATATGTGCTTGCAATAGCTTTTGACCTTGTTTCAAAGGAAAATGAAAAACAATATGCGGATAAACTTATCAGCCTTGTTGAAAAGAACAACGGCTGTCTTTGCACGGGATTTCTTGCAACGCCGTATCTTCTTGATGTGCTATGCAAAGTCGGAAGATGGGATTTGGCAAAGAACATTTTGCTTCAAACAAAAAGACCGTCATGGCTTTTTGAGGTTGAACACGGAGCAACGGCAATTTGGGAGGATTGGTTTGCACTCGATGATGAAAACAATCCAAAAAAGACAAGCTATGACCATTACGCTTTCGGTGTAGTAGACGATTTTATTTTCAGAAAGATTTGCGGCATCTCGGCTATTGAACCGGGCTTCTCAAAGTTTAAAGTTGCACCGATTGAAGATGATGTTTTCGGAAATTGGGAAAGAGAATTTATTTCGGAATACGGAAAAATCAAAGTTAAGAAAACCGAGGAAACGCTTGAAGTAACCGTTCCCTGCAATACCACGGCAGTAATTGAATGGAACGGCAAAACATACGAAAAAGAAAGCGGAAAGTACATTTTACAATAATATAATTTAGAAATGGGGTTTTTTTATGAAAAACAATAAGAAACTTACGGCAGTTATTTTGGCAATAATTCTCGGTTGCGGCATTTCTTTGGCAGGATGCGGAAAAAATGAAACGCAAACCGAAACAGGAACACCTACCACCACTCCATCGCAGGAATATAGCCAGTCTGTCTCAAAATCAACGGAACCGACAATGGAACCGACAATGTTAAATCAGGAACCGTCTTCATCGGTTTCAAGTGATGAACCGTCAACACAAGCTCCGGTTTTAAAGGAAACCGTATTGAAAGGAACAAACAGCTCTGTTTTGACTATTCATACAAACGGCACATATGATTTTGTGTGCTCGGACTACTATCTTTCCACAAAAGATTATCCTGCACTTAAAGCATTGCTTATTATGGCAAATGATGAACAGAAAAAATACATTGTGGAAAAAGACGGAGCCAAGGCGTTGGGACCTATCAGTCTTTCATTTAATGCCGATACATACTCTGTTTCCGGTGGAACACTAACACTTGGCAATAAAAAACCCGTCTACGTTGACAAAGTCGGTTGGGAAATACCCGCTATTTCAACAGTTACTAAAAGCGGCAACTCATACAAAATAAGCATTAAGGGCGATAACGGAAAGTATAAATTCGATTTTGCCGAATTCACCCTCACCGCCGAACAAGCTAAGAACATCGGACTTTGATTATGATGATAAACAAAAATACTACGCTCAAAGAAATATATAATATTTCAAAACTAACCGATATAAAAGATTGCCTTATTTCAGGAGGAAACTTTTTCGAGGGTGAAAGTGCGGAAATGACACTTGAACAGCTCCACGAAAAAAATCCGACCTGGGCGACGAATGATATGATTTTTGGGCTTGAACGGCTCTTGAAAAGTGAATTTCAGGTCTTTCCGCTTTATAAAAATGAAAGCGAAAAAAGAAATGTTAAATTAACCTATTTGCCGGCTCAAAAGAGAACGGAAGATTACTGTATAATTCTCCTTGCAGGCGGTGCTTACGGGGCAGTCTGTACTATGGTTGAGTCCTTGCCCGTTGCGGCAAAATTTAATGAATTGGGAATTGACTGTTTTTGTCTCAATTATGAAACGGCAACTCCGGACAGCTTTGAAAAAGGTCTTCTGCCTGCTCCTCTCGATGATTTGGCTAAGAGCTGCAAGCTAATTTTTGAAACCGATAAATTTGATTACAAGACATACTGTGTCTGCGGTTTTTCGGCAGGCGGTCATATTGCTTCACTTTGGGGTACGAATATTATCGGTGCAAAGAAGTATAATCTTCCGCTGCCGAAAGCATTACTGCTTGTATATCCGCTTATAACAATGGAAAATGTCAAGGACGGTCCGATAAAAAGGTATATGTGCGCAGGTATGTTCGGCAAAGACTGTGACCTCGAAAAAATACGAAGTTACGACACAAGCAGGCTTGCATGCGGCACTTATCCCCCGACATATATTGTCAGGGCAGAAAATGACAGCACCGTTTCGGTAAAAGACGGTAACGATTTGAAATCAGCTCTTGACGCATGCCATGTTAAGTGTGTAATTGAGCAGGCGAAGACGGGAGAGCACGGCTTCGGGCTTGGTAGTGAAACTCCGCTTTACGGCTGGACTGATCGAGCCGTAGAATTTATAAAGAGCACAGAGGTGAAAATATGACCTGCTGTTTAGCCATAGATATAGGTGCATCATCGGGCAGACACATATTAGGAAGCGTTGAAAACGGTAAAATCGTGCTGACAGAGATTTACCGCTTTGAAAACGGAATAAAGGATGAAAACGGAACACTTGTCTGGGACACCGAAAGACTTTTGAGTGAAGTCAAGAACGGACTTAAAAAATGCCGTGAAATCGGCAAGATTCCAAAAACGATAGCTATTGACACCTGGGGAGTTGATTATGTACTTTTAGATGAAAATAAAAAAGAGCTTTTTCCTTGTGTGTCTTATCGTGACAAAAGAACAGACGGCATACCTTCGTCCGAAGATTTCCCGATTTCAGCTAAAAGACTGTATAATCGAACAGGCATTCAGACTCAAGATTTCAACACGATTTATCAGCTTTGGTGCGATAAGAAAAGCGGAAAGCTTGAAAACGCAAGGCACTTTCTGATGATGCCGGATTATCTTTCTTTTAAGCTTACCGGTAAAATTGCGAATGAATACACTAACGCAACAACAACCGGGCTTGTAAATGCCGAAAGTAAAGGTTGGGATAAGAAAATTTTGTCCATGCTTGATATTGATGAAAGCCTGTTTTTGCCGCTGTGTAATCCCGGAACGGTTTTGGGTGAATTTTCAAAGAATATTCAGTCTGAACTCGGTTTTAATTCTACGGTAATTTTTGCACCGAGCCATGACACCGCCTCTGCAGTTGCCGCCTGCCCTCTTGACGAAAAAAGCGTGTATATTTCTTCCGGCACCTGGTCACTTGTAGGTACGGAAAACACATTCCCGGTTTTGACAAGTGAAGCACAAAAAGCAAACTTCACAAATGAGGGCGGAGCCGAATACCGCTTTCGTTTTCTTGAAAATATTATGGGAATGTGGCTGTTTCAAAACATTCGCAAGGAACTCGGCAAAAAATATACATATGATGAAATGATGATAATGGCGATGAAAAGCGACTATAAAAAAGCTTTCTCGCCGAATCTACCCTCTCTTGTCGCCCCGGAAAGTATGCTCACCTCAATTCGGACGGCGTTAGGTGAGGAAAATTTATCACTTGCAAATATGCTTAAATCTGTCTATATTTCGCTTGCAAAATCTTATGACAAAGCGATTAAAGACATCGAAAAAATATGCCGAAAGCAAATCGAGAACATCATTATCGTCGGCGGCGGAAGCAAAGATAAATACCTCAACCGACTGACAAGTGAAATCACCGGCAAGAAGGTCTTTACCGGCCTTTCCGAGGCTACGGCACTCGGAAATATCGCCGTACAGATTATGTATGACAAAAAAATCAGCCTTACCGAGGCAAGGCAAGTGATAAAACAATCTTTTGATATTAAGGAGTGCAAATGATAATGCCTTATGAAAATGCCAAAGGAGCCTATGCAAAATACGGCATAGATACCGATAAAGCCATTGAGAAGCTGAAAAGCGTTTCAGTTTCGCTTCACTGCTGGCAGGGAGACGATGTTCGCGGTTTTGATACAGACCCCGAAAAGCCGTTGACCGGCGGTATTCAGACAACAGGCAATTACCCCGGAAGAGCGAGAACTCCCGAAGAACTTATGAGAGATATTGACAAGGTGATTTCTCTTGTGCCGGGTAAGGTTAAACTTAATCTTCACGCAAGTTATGCGATTTTCGACAAAGAGAACCCGTGGGTTGACCGAGATAAAATCGAGCCGAAACACTTTAAAAAGTGGGTAGATTTCTGCAAAAAAAGAGGTTTGGGCTGTGACTTTAATCCGACATTTTTCTCTCACCCCAAATGCGATCCGCTGACCCTTTCTTCACCGAATGAAGAAACAAGAAGGTTTTGGATTGAGCACGGAAAAGCCTGCATAAGAATTTCAAGCTATCTTGCCGAGGAGCTCGGCGAACAATGTATTATGAATATTTGGACCGGCGACGGCTTTAAGGATATTCCTGCCGACAGAATTGGCCCTCGAATGAGATACAAAGAAGCCATAGACGATATTCTGTCCGAGCCTTATGATTTTAAAAAAGTAAAGCCGTGCGTTGAAAGCAAAGTGTTCGGCATCGGTGTTGAAAGCTATACAGTCGGGTCTGCAGAGTTTTCGCTATCTTATGCGGCAATGAATAAGGATAAATGTATTCCGCTTATGGATAACGGACATTATCATCCGACAGAGGTTGTCAGCGACAAAATCCCTGCCTTGCTCACTTTCTTTCCCGAAATAGCCCTTCACATTACCAGGCCTGTTCGTTGGGACAGTGATCATGTTGTGCTGCTTGACGATGAAACGAAAGAAATCGCAAAGGAGATTGTCCGCTGCGGCGGTCTCGACGGCAGAGTGAAAATTGCGCTTGACTATTTTGACGCAAGCATCAATCGTATATCCGCTTGGACGGTAGGATTCAGAAATGTTCAGAAAGCACTTCTGGGTGCTCTGCTCGAACCACCAACATTAAAAGAAATGCAGAACAAGGGCAATTTCACAAAACTTATGGTAGTGAGTGAGGAAGTAAAAACTCTGCCATTCGGTGAAGTATGGAACGAGTATTGCCGTCAATGCGGCAAACCGCTTGACGGCGAATGGTACAATATTGTTGAAGACTACGAAAAAGAGGAGCTTTTAAAAAGATGAAAGATATATTAACCGCGCCATTTGTTGAGGAAATGAAAAAGACCACAGCCAATATGTACCGCCTCGGTTGGGATGAAAGAAACGGCGGAAACATCAGCTATATGCTTGATGAAAAAGAGGTCGGCGAATACCTTGCTCTTGATAATGTAATCAGAACAATCCCGACAGGCTTTGATGCAAAAGCACTTATCGGCAAAATATTTATTGTAACAGGAACAGGCAAATATTTTAAGAATGTTGCAGATGATCCTGAAAGCAATCTCGGTATTATCCGCATAGCAGAGGACGGCACTACAGCAGAACTTCTTTGGGGCTATAAAGACGGCGGCAAGTTTACATCGGAACTTCCTGCACACCTGATGAGCCATATGGCAAGACTTAAGGTTGATCCTGAAAATAGAGTTGTTATGCATTCTCACCCGACAAATACGCTTGCCATGAACTATGTTCACGAGCTTGACGAAAAGAAGTTTACTCACGCGCTTTGGGAAATGTGTACCGAATGTATCGTCGTTTTCCCTGACGGCGTGGGCGTACTGCCGTGGATGCTTTGCGGAACAAACGAAATCGGCAGAGCCACGGCGAAAAAGATGGAAGAATTCCGTCTTGTTGTCTGGGGTATGCACGGAATTTATGGCGCAGGTAAAACACTTGACGAAACTTTCGGGCTTATTGAAACGGTTGAAAAAGCGGCACAGATTTATATGCTGACAGCTCATCTGCCGAGAGTTAATACCATAAAAGACGAGCAGATGCAAGAACTCGCAGAGTTTTTCGGTGTGAATTACAGGGAAGATTTTTTAAATGTGCAACATGAGCAGAAATAAACAATACGGCAAGGTGTTTCATACTCAAATCGCCGAAGACACTTTTCAGCTTTCCACCACTCTTGACGGATACGGCAGCAAACCCGGAAAGGCTTGCCGTAATTCTTACCTTATTATAGGTTCGGAAAAAGCTGTTTTGTTTGATTTGGCACTGGAGGAACCTGAGCTTGTCCTTTATGCCGAGCATCTTGCGGGAAAAAGGACTGAAATAGTATTGAGTCATGCTCATGTTGACCATATCTTCAACGCTGAAAAAGTTTCGGACTTATGGCTTCATAAAGAAGATGAAAAGCTTTTGCGACACGGTGCAATCTTTCAAAAAGCATTAAAGCCATGTCCTGCACTTCATTTTTTGAAAGACAAAGAAAAAATTGATCTCGGTGACAGAACTTTGAGTGTAATTCATATTCCGGGTCATACGGACGGCAGCATTTTACTCTATGACGAAAAACACAGTCTGCTTTTTTCGGGCGATACGGTAACGCGAAGGCTTTTGTACGGCATGCACAGGGTTGTACCTCTTGCGGAGTTTTGTGAAAACCTCGAAAAGCTGAACGAATTTAAAATCAACGGAATATATTCGGCGCACGACAGAGTTTGTCTGCCGAGTGAGTATATTGACTATATGACGGATATGCTTTGTAATTATTTACCGAAAAACGGCAAAATCAAGAGAATGTTGTTTGTTAAATTTTTGACATTTACAGACGGTGAAGAAACCGATTTAAAATACTTTGATTTTGCACAACTGATAAAAAAGAGAAATAGAAAATGAAAACAAAGAGGTTCGCCGTAAAAAGAAATAATCTTGTAATCAAAGGTGAAATATATATCCCTCAAAGCTGTATTGCTAAAAATCAAACAGTAATCATCAGCCATGAATTCGGTCTGAATATGCTTTCAACCCAAAGGTACGCAAAGAGATTTGCCGAATTGGGTTATACCGCATATATTTATGATTTCTGCGGTTCAGGAGCAGGAATAAGCCGAGGCAGAAAATCTACTCAAATGAGCGTTCTGACCGAGGTACAAGATCTCGGGTTTGTTCTTGACTATGTAAAATCTCTGCCTGAAACAGACTGTGAGCATATTATTCTTGTCGGTTGTTCACAAGGCGGAATGGTGTCGGCTCTTGTTGCGGCAGAGAGGAAAGACGAAATCGACAAATTGATTTTATACTATCCCGCCTTTTGTATTTCGGACGATGCCCGAAAAGGCTCTATGCTCGGCTCAAAGACAAATCCCTATTCACCGCCTGAAAGATTTACGGCACTCGGTTATGTTCGCCTCGGAAAAGAATATGTTACGGATGCGTTGAAGTTAGATCCATGGAAAGAAATTTGCTCTTTTGATAAGCCTGTTTTGATTTGTCATGGTGACAAAGACCACATTGTGCCGTTCAGTTATGCCGAAAGAGCAAAGAAAAAATATCCGAACTGTACTGTGGAAAAAATATCAGGGGCAGGACATTTGTTTTTAAACCAAGATCATATGAAAGAAGCTTTAAAAAGAACGGAGGCATTTTTGAAGGATAAATAAATAATTAAGATATTATTTATCTTGCCTTTATGAGAAAACGTTATGAAAATCGGATTGGTATTAGAAGGCGGTGCTATGCGTGGAATGTTCACCGCCGGTGTCTTGGATACATTTCTTGATAATGACATCAAGATGGATTCCGTGGTCGGTGTTTCCGCCGGAGCGTTGTTCGGTGTAAACTATCTGTCAGGACAAAAAGGCAGAGTGATCCGCTATAACAAGAAGTTTAACAAAGACAAAAACTATATGGGACTTCGACCCTTGCTTCGTGAGGGCAATATCGTCAGCACAAAATATGCCTACGAAGATGTTCCGAAAACCCTTGATCCCTTTGATGATGAAGCGTACAAAAAGTCCAAAGTTCCTTTTTATGCCGTGGTAACAAATGTTGCTACCGGAAACCCGGAATACATACAAATACACAGCGTATTTGAACAGATGGACACTTTAAGAGCATCCGGTTCGTTACCTTTTGTGTCAAAACCCGTTACTATCGGTAAAAATCAATATCTTGATGGAGGAATAGCTGACAGTATTCCTTTTGAATGGCTTGCCGGTCAAGGTTGCGACAAGCTGATTGTAATTCTTACTCGTGATATGGAATACCGAAAGAAACCGATGTCTCCGGTTTTGGTTGAACTATACGGAAGAAAATATCCCCAAATTGCAGAAAGACTATTACAGCGTCACAATAACTATAACCGTGCCGTGGAAGAACTGACAAAATGGGAAGCTGACGGAAAAGCTATGGTTATTCGCCCGTCAAGTCCTATTGACATCAGGAGAATTGAGAAAAATCCCGATAAACTGCAAGCGGTATATGAGCTTGGAGTAAAAGATTGTAATGCTAATCTGCAAAAAATAAAAGCATTTATAAAATAAAATCGGAGGTTCCTTATTGCCCTCTTTGAGGAACAAGCTGGTAGCACAAGGAAAATACACGGAAGTTGTTGATGAGCTTATTGCACTAGTCAACAAAAAATGGACACAAAAGTGAAAGAAATGGGCAGGGAAATATGAGTTATTGATCAGGCGTGGCGGGGGCATAGGACATTCTGAATTGAACGGGTGTCGGATAGTTAAGAGAATAGGCAGGTCTTTGCTCATTGAAGAAGACGATATAGTCGTTGATCTCTTCTTTAACGGCACGCTCGCCCGTTACATGGAGGGTATGAAAAATAAACTGTGTAAATGAATTTCCCACAAAGAATTTGACCATACTAAAAATGCAGCCAAACAAAGCAACGCTGAGGAGCGACCCGACGCAGGCTGCGGAATAAAACGGTGAAGAGCAGTAGCAGAAATGTTGCTGCTTTTCTTCATCTTCATCGGATATTCCTAAAGCGGATAAACCTCGGGAGTTTGAGGGCAGAGCCCTCAACAGGATAAGGTACAATAAGTTGCGCAACTTATTGTACCTTATCCGTTATAACTACCCGAAGTTCGATGCCGACAGCGGATATGTTAAGGTGCCTTCTCAGGAACTCAGTGATGCACTGGCAGATGCCTTCAAAGACCGCCTGAAAGAAGATTAAAGATGACAAAAAGCCTGTAACTGTTTTATCCACAGTTACGGGCTTTCTTCGTCTTATAATACGGTTACATTAGTTCCAAAGCCACACCATTTTTATTCTGATAACCCCGAAACCACTCGGGGTTATCAGAATAAAGGGCGCCTCAATGGATGTTATCATTTTGTTATCAAAGCGGGTGGTCGAAGCTCGAAACCCCTTGATATTACTGGGTTTTTGGGCTCTCTTTTATTATTCCCACTCGCTCCCAGAAACCGTGACCTAAACGATTTTGTATATGTAGTTTAGCTCCGATTATCGGGATTGCTTAGATTATCCAAGAATTACGGTGTATCATAATTCCTGTTGTCATTATGTTGTCACTTTTTCCTGCTTGCTTATTGGATTGCCTTCGGCTTTTGATGTGGTAATATGCCTTTGATTTTCGCCAAAGAACGAACATTGCCAATCCATATAATTACAAAGGCTTTCCCAAGTAACATTTGCTTCAGAAAGTGCTGCTGGGTACAGGTAGATCGTCATTTTCTTTGATACAAACTCGTCCTGTGATTTAGATGCAAAAGAAAAGAGCGTTTCGTGAACAACATCTTCAAGGGTTCCATCTTTTAGCCCTGCCCTCCCCGTTCCAATCACTGGTATTGCAATAGGCTCTGTGTGCCCTTCCCTTGAAAGGAAATCCCAAAGGCCGACCAAAGCCTTTGTCAAGCTTTCCATAGTTACATTTTGTGGTTTACCTGTTTTGCTCACATCCGCTACGGCAAGAAAGTAAAAGTGCTGCCCTTTTATCGTAACTTTTGCCACTGTGCCAATATCATACCGATTGCAATTCGTTTTATGCCTATCAAGCAACCCCTCATATTGACTGGGGAAAAACTCATCAAGTGATCTCTTGATTGCCGCATCTAGCTCAGAAAAATCTGCACCATAATACTTCTTTTGGAATTGTCCTTGAATACTTCTTACGCTTATGAAATCTCCAGCCATTGTAGTATCGAATGTGGTGTTTGAAGGAATGACTACTGCGGAATCTTTTAAAGTAAGTATGTTGCCTATGCAAAGTGACAGAATCGTATCTTTTGCTCCTAAGTAAGCAGAATGAGACAGAGGTTTTTTGTGTAATAAAATTGCAATAAGCACAACAGCTATCAAAAAGATCCAGAAGTGTTTTCTAAAAGAATCTAGCAACACGGTCCTGTTCAATACAGCTTGCTCAATTTCACACAGCGAGTAATATCCGCCAAGTAACGCCAGTATTTTTGAGACAAAATCTAACGGTTTCCGTTTTATCGGGATTATCACGCTATTAAGAAATTTAAATGCCGAGTCCTTTATAAACGCTGTCATCGTAGTAATATGCTCCTGTTTTACCTTCTCTATGATACTGCTCGAATACGGATGGCCAATTTTCTAAAGCATATTGAAGTATTTTTGAATTAAAACTGATATGAATAGCCAAAGCATCTCTTATCAGTGCAGGACAACGATCCTGATCCAAACTCCGCTTTCCGTTTAGATTGACAACAATGCAGGGGATTTCTCTCTTAATTGCTTGCTCAATCTCCCATCTTACATATTTATACAAATATTTCGTGTGTTCCCCCACTAAGAGCACGAACACTTTTGTGTTTCTAAATCGTTCTTGAAGGCCGGCTTTGATAGAAGCTTCACTTTTGTCGTAGATGTTGTTTATATCGTGGGCATCATAAAAATTAAAGGATGAGTAATCGTTCTGCTTCCACGCTTTCATCAGATAGTAATATCGAAGATCATTATCTGCGTCCATAGAGACATATACCTTGTTTCTGTATGCCATAGCAATTCCCCTTCATAATTGTCATTCATTTGATGCCTGCTTTGTGGTATGATTGCTGTAAGTGTTCCACGTAGGCTCATAATCTGCGGTCGCTTGGTTTCCCCACATATCCCAGCCTTCACGGTCACCACGAGCAAATAACTCAAGGAACGGTCCCGGAGAGCAGCTTTCAATAATCGGGATAATCTCGTCAGGCTTCCGTGAGTGTTCACGCTTTTGCGTCCGAATGAGATTGACCTGCGAACGGGCTGGAGCCAGCGTTCTAAAATTGTCGCCTCTGACCCCGAAAAGGAGAATTTCGGTCACATTACGGAAATAGAAGCCGACTCCTCGTCCGTCCGGGCCACCATCTTTCCGCACCTTTTCCCAAATGATATTTCCCTTATACTCAAATCCCCACGCTTTCATAACAGCGAGACCATCCGGCAGAAGAGCATTGGGAACCCAAAGGTACAAATGGCTTTTTGCGGCAGCGACCTGCTCAACGGGCAACGCCATTATGTCTTCTAATGGCATTGTCTCATATCTATTCAACTTCTTGTTTTCCGGAGCGACTTTTCCGGTGCGGTTTTGAAAGCGCCAAGGCGGATCAGCATAAATCGTTGAATAGCGCTTATCTCCGCAAAAGGAGAGAAGATTTTCAGATGTTTCCTGAAGCGTGCTCATCTATATATCCCTCCTTCCAATCTGAAACACAAGTTTTCTTAATACCAATAGCCAAAACGGGGCATCCGCCATTACGGCGTGACTCTAAGCGATACAGCAACTTCCCCATCCAAGTAGTGCTTGCGCCATATTTACGCATAATAGGCTTCCAGGTGCGGGAATTCTTATCATAGTCATACACGGTTTTGAACACATCGTTCAGGTCTTGCGAACGGGTGACAATAATCCCGGCGCTTACAATGTCGCAATCGTAGTATGTCCGCATTGCAAGCAGATCTCTGTCAAAGGTCTGATCCTTACTGTTCCATTCAAGGTCAAATGCAATTCGCCCCTTCAAAAAATCAATATTATGACCGTCGATGTAGTTCTCCGTCACACGCTCCTCAAAGGGAACGCTGGAAAAGCGTCCCCTTTGATCGGCTTGTCTTGGATAAAACTTAATGTGTAAGTCGCCAGAAATTCGGATTTCTCTCCACTCATACGGGTAGAGAACATCGTCAAATTTCTTGGGAATCTTAGTCTCGTTTCCACCCGCTTCACGCAGGTCATCTGTGGTAATGTCGAGTTTTCTTAGGCACTCAACGACCTCACGCCACGCCTCAGGAAAGGCTTGAGTAATGATTTCAATAGCGTGGTTATAGTTGTGGAACTCGAATCTATCTAAAAGGTCGGCGTCTATATAATCAGCAATCTGCATTCGGCACCTCCAGATACTTATACAAGATATAGTATATCATATTTGCTTAGGCTTTTCAATGGCTTTTGGGCTTTTCTCAACAACATTCTTCAAAAAACGCTGGATTGCAAAAGCCGATAATCCCGTAGCGGCAGCATATTCACTCAACGAAATCCTTTTGCGCCGGTACAAATCGTAGTATTTCCAAAACACTTTGGGAGGGTCTACGGTTTCCACAGTTTCCACAGAAGTGGAAATACGGACTGCTGGCTCTCTGGTGTAGATCAACTCGCAATTCACGATTTCCATAGCTCTGCTTCGAATGTTATTCATCCTGCTGACCCACTCCATCTGGTTGCTTGCCTTGAGTTGCTCCGTGACACCTTCCGCCTCGGCCATCTGCTTTACCAGCCGAAGAAATAGTTCCTCTGCCTGACGGTCAAGGTCGGCAAGGTAGCTGTTCAGTTTGCCGCTGGTGAGCAAGGTTGCATAGGTTGCCCGTCGATGCTCCTTCAGGTAGCGTCGGTGGCGCTGTCCCCACACGCCGATGGGCTGCTGTTCTTCTTCGGGCAGCTTCAGATCAGGGAGAAGGTAATCCCCGACCTGTGTGTAAGTGCCGCCCATTTCCTCAAAAATCGTCTTTGCCATTGTCTGTTCCTACCTTTCATAATTTGTATTTCTGCGCTTTGTGCGCTGATTTTGCTTACGCTGCTGCTCCATTTCTTTTGCCTGTGCAATCAGGTTATCGATCTGCCGACTGCCGAGAACTTTCCGCAGGAAACGAAAATCCTTCAGCTCCGAGCGTAGGACATCATTTTCTCCTTTGAGCCGGTCATTGGTTGCGGCCAGACGCTCGTTTTCCCGGTAGAGCCGGCCGTTGGTGGTGTTCAGCCGGTGATAGCTGTCCAATGCCTTACAATAATGATAGAACACCTCTCGGATGACCTCTTTCAGCTTTTTAATCAATGGGTCAACAAACCGTTGCTTGTAGGTCTTGGCGGTCATCAGCGTGGGCGGATCGGGGAGATGAAACTCTGCATCCGACTCAATCCGCTGCTCCAACTTTTCAATAGACTGCACACCCTGATCGAAGTTGTCGATCCGATTCTGTACAGTTTCCAGCTCGCCCCGCTTCTCGGCCAGTGTGCTGTCCAGCGCCGCAATCTCTTTTTCCCGTTCCTGCTTTTTGTAGTCCAGAACGGAGAGGTGCTTTTCGTGGGTGCCTTTCTGCTCCCACTGAATGTCATACCGTTCCATCACGGCAGCCAACTGCTCCTTTTCGGACTGTACCCACTGCGCCCATTCGGTAGCGCCTCGTGTGCCGCCCTTGAAGCCCTGCGCCGCCAGTGCTTGCTTCAGCGATACACGGGTATCAAGCCCTCGCTTGCTCCCGGTGGTGAACGGCACAAAGTCGATGTGGATGTGTGGTGTGGCCTCGTCCATATGGAGATGTGCCGAAAACACCCGGAGGTTTGGATTGCGCTCCTGAAAGCCTCGATAGTACTCGTCCAGTACCGTCCGAGCCAGCTCTGCATACTCGCCGGTGGCACTCATATCCTCCTTGTTTCCGATTTGCAGGATGATCTCGTGAAAGGGCTTCTCCTGATTGCCGGAGCGAATTTTCTCATAGTAGTTTGGAATACGCCTGTCTGCACGAGTTTGCTTTTCGTTGTACCGTTTCAGAGCCTCATCGAAAAGTTGGTGGTACACAGTCTGAATACGCTTATTGCAGTAGTCAATGTTCAGGTGCGTGCGGCTTCCATCTACATTTCCGGCTTTGAATTTGCGGCTGTTGTGGTTGACAGAGCCTTTACCGACTTCGGCACTGATCGTTCTCTTCATAAAATCTCACTTCCTTTCACCCTCCGGCCGCAGCCGGGGTTCTGTTACTCTTGTCAAGAGTAACGTAAAAGCACTTTTGACAGCCTGCGGCCATCAAAAGATGCTATTGCGCTCTCCCGAGGGGGCTGGTACAGAGCCGGTGCATCGAGCACCAACCCTGTACCGGGACTTTGCCCCGGCAGCCTGCGGGCTGCTCCCCAGTGCTCAATGCCCTTTGAAAAGGGCAGCCGCACGGCTTGCCGAAACTTCAAAGCGTGACAAACCGTGACGGTGGTGACGATGTTTTAGACCACGGTACTGCCCACCAAAAGATCGTCACGGTCGTCACCCTTTGACACGCTGTCCGACTCCATCTCCTTCCACAGGGAGATTTTGCGTCCACCGTGATTGCGGCTTGCCTTGTAGTGAATATTATGATCTCGCAGCAGCCGCACAGAGCCGATGCTCAGCCGAAGGGATAGCACATTGGGCTTGCAGTCCAGCTTCAGCAGGCTGCACAGCTCGGATGCTGCACCCTCCCAGCGTTCACCTGCCGAAGAAAGAAATGCTGCGATGCTTTCCAGAAACGGATCCGGCGGCTCCTGCCAAAGCTCCGTTTCAACGCTTTCCAGCTCCCATACCAGAGTTTCGGGATTCTTGGTAAGGTGCAGCCGCTGATCCTCTTGATCTCTGCCGGTGACATCCAGTACCGCCGCATTGGAGGTGCGTTTTTCCTTGCTGAGAACAAAGCCGCCATCCGCTGCACCTAACAGGCCGTTGGTTCCGGCAATCATATCGAATTTGTCATCCGCTTCCAACTTGCGGGTGTGGTGGACGATTACCATCGTTACCTTATAGCTGTCGGCAACAGTCTTCAGCCGGGACACAATATCGTAGTCACTGCTGTAGCTGAAATCCGCTCCGCCGACCTCACGCACACGTTTCAGGGTGTCGATGATAATCAGGCCGGTGTGGGGATGTTCTCGCATAAAGCTGCGAATCTGATCCTCCAGACCACTGTTGGCTGTTTTGCAATGGGTGGCAAAATACAGATTTTCCGCAGCCTCAGCACCGAACATTCGGAATAGTCTCCGCTGTAAGCGGGCATAGTTATCTTCCAGCGCAAAGTAAAGAACGCCCGTTTTTCGAACCTTATAGCCCCACAGGGGAAGCCCAGTGCTGACCTGATAGGCAAGCTGGGCCATCAGGAAGCTCTTTCCGATCTTCGGGGAGCCTGCCAGCAGATAGGCTCCCCGGTACAGCAGGCCGTCGATCAGAGGCTCCTGCCCCTCAAAGTCGGTGTCATAGAGGGTGGTCATAGACACCGTTTCCAGATAGTCCGGAGCCATCCTCCTTTGAATTTCTCGGTATAAATCGTCGTCAGACCCCTTGAAATCCGGGTCAAAATCGGTTAAACTATTGTCAGTAAAGGTTTGGGATGACTGCTCCGTATCTGCGCCAACAGATACAACGGGAGCGGTCATTTCTTTTTCAAATTCCATCTGCATCGTCTCCTTTCATTCCACTCAGCGTTGCGCTCAGCAGCGCCAGCGTGTCCCGCATTTCGTCGGTAACGCTGCCTGCATCGTTGAGCCGCTGAAGCTCCAATAAAATCTTCTCCATCGTGGTTTTTAGCGCCTTATATACCCTCGGATTGGGCTGCACCACAATATCCCGCTGCATACAGCGCCGGTAGCAGTATTCCTGCTTGGGCAGGCCGGACAGGGCCACCGCCTCGTTAAGCTGCTTGTTTTCCTCCGGCGACACTCGGAAGCCGACCGTGATGTTCCGCCAACGGTTGTGTTCATCTCTGTTTTTTGCCGACATTACAATTCACTCCTCTCAAAGTCCAGCTTTTTCGCCATTTCCGACTGCTTGGACGGGAACAGATGGGCATAGCGATAGGTGATCTCGATGCTCTCGTGACCCACCCGGTCCGCAATGGCCACAGCGGAAAAGCCCATATCAATAAGCAGGCTGATGTGACTGTGCCGCAAATCGTGGATCCGGATGCGCTTGACCCCGGCGGCCTTGGAGCCTCTGTCCATCTCGTGATGGAGATAGCTTTTGGTCACGGTAAAAATGCGGTCCTTCTTTTTAAGCCCGTAGAGCATCCCCAGATAGTCCTGCATTTCCTCACAGAGAAACTGCGGCATCTTGATGGTACGGTTGCTCTTCCTGGTTTTCGGGCTGGTAACTACATCCTCGCCGTGAAGCCGCTGATAGGACTTGTTGATCCGCACAGTGCTGTTCTGAAAGTCAAAATCCGTAGGAGTCAAGGCTAACAGCTCACCTTCCCGGATGCCGCACCAGTACAGCATTTCAAAGGCGTAGTAGGAAACCGGCTTGTCCATCATTTCGGCGGCAAACTTCTGATATTCCTCTTTCGTCCAGAACAGCATCTCCCGGCGTTCCTCATTGCCCATATTTCCGGCCTTCGATGCAGGATTTGCCCGCAGATCGTAAAACCGCACGGCGTGATTGAAAATGGCGCTGAGTTGATTGTGCAGCGTCTTAAGATACGTCTGGGAATAGGGTCTGTGCTTCTCGTCACGATACGCCAGTTGCTCGTTTTGCCAGGCAATCACATCCTTGGTGGTAATCTCGCTGATCTTCCGCTGCCCGAAATAGGGGAGAATCTTGGTTTCCACAATGTTCTGCTTGGTAATCCAGCTATTCTCCTTCAGCCGGTCTTTCATATCCTTGGTGTAGATTTCGTAGAACGCCTCAAAGGTCATATCCATATCGGCAGCATTCTGCATATGGAATTTCTGCTCCCAGTCCTGGGCTGCCCGCTTGGTGGCAAAACCACGCTTGCATTTCTGCTTTCGTTCGCCCTTCCAATCCCGATAGCGGGTCATTACATACCAAGTGCCGGTTTCTTTACATTTGAAAACTCCCATTCAATCAGTGCTCCTTTCTTGCTCCGTAGAGCCGTTCGTTAAAATATTCCCGGTTGATCCGACCGGAGATGGTAATAAAGCCCTGGGCTTTCAGCTCCTCATTGAGCTGACGGATGAGCTTGTAAGCGTAGGGCTTTGATACGCTCAGCTCCTGTGCCACTTCCTCGGCACGAAGAAATTTCGGTTCCATTTGAACACCCCCTTTCATTTGGTTATGGTTCTCTTATTTAGTGTCGGAGAACTTTCTGGCCGCATTCCGATTTGCCCGAGCGGGTACGCCATTACTGTGACGCACGACGAATATTCTGTTGTCCACAAATAGCTTAACTCTATTTGCTTAATGATTATACTAAACGAATTTGCTATTGTCAATAGGCTCTCAGAAAAATATTTAACTTTTTTGCTTTTGCTGTCTTGACATAACTTAAATCTATATGCTATACTAATTACACAGTACATAAAGGAGTGTTGTGCTATGGCAATCGGTGAGAGAATTCGATTCTTCCGTAATCTGCGGGGAATGACGCAAAAATACTTGGGGCAGGTGGTCGGCTTCCCGGAAAAGACCGCCGACATCCGTATGGCGCAGTATGAGTCCGGCAGCAGAACGCCTAAGGCGGAGCTGACGGAGAGCCTTGCTGGTGCGTTGGGTGTGTCGCCGCTGGCACTGTCCGTGCCGGATATTGACAGTTATCTCGGCCTGATGCACACCCTGTTCACCTTGGAGGATCGCTACGGCCTGACAGTGGAAACCGGCGAAAACGGCGTTTCCCTGCGTGTTGACCCTCGGAGGGGGAAGGACGCTGCCGAGCTATCCGAAATGCTCACTGCGTGGGCTGAGCAGGCGGAAAGGCTCCGCAATGGCGAAATCAACCGGGAGGACTACGACAAGTGGCGTTATAACTTCCCGAAATATGACGAAACCTCCGGCTATGTGCAAGTCCCGTCCCAGCAGCTCAGCGATGCGATGGTGGCGGCGTTCAAAGACCGGCTGAAAGATGATAAATAACCCAGAACGACAAAAAGCCCGTACCGATGTAGACCCATCGGTACGGGCTTAAAATATGGTTCTGTGCTTCCGCCAAGCCGCCGGAAATCATCTGCAACCCCGAAACCCTCGGAATTTCAGAATAATGGCACTTGGAAGAAGTGTTATCAAAGTGTTATCAAAACGGGTGGGCAAAACCGGAAAACTGTTGGTATGACTGGAGTTTTCGGCTTCCGTTTTTTATTCCCACTCAATCGTTCCGATCGGCTTTGGGGTGAGGTCCATTACGACACGGTTGATGCCTTCGACCTCGTGGGTGATGCGGTCGGTGATATGGTGCAGGAGGGGATAGGGTATCTCCTCTATTGTGGCAGTCATGGCGTCGGTGGTGTTTACCGCGCGGATGATTGCCGGCCAGCCCTCATAGCGCTTGCCGTCGCGCACGCCGACGCTCTTGAAGTCGGGCACGGCGATAAAATACTGCCAGACCTTGCCCGCGAGCCCGTTCTTGTCGAACTCCTCTCTGAGTATGGCGTCCGCCTCTCTCAGGGCGTTCAGACGGTCTCTCGTTATCGCGCCGAGGCAGCGCACTCCGAGTCCGGGTCCCGGGAACGGCTGACGGTAGACCATGCTGTGCGGCAGGCCGAGCGCCTCGCCGACAACGCGGACTTCGTCCTTGTAGAGCAGCTTTACGGGCTCGACAAGCTCCATCTTCATGTCCTCCGGCAGACCGCCGACGTTGTGATGAGCCTTTACGCCGTGAGATTCGAGGATGTCGGGATATATCGTTCCCTGCGCGAGGAACTCGATGCCCTCAAGCTTCGAGGCCTCCTCGTCAAATACTTTTATGAATTCTCCGCCGATTATCTTTCTCTTCTGCTCGGGGTCGCTGACTCCGGCAAGGAGATCAAGGAAACGGTCGGCAGCGTCTATATAGACAAGGTTCGCGTCCATTTGGTTTCTGAAAACCTCGATGACCTGCTCGCTCTCTCCCTTGCGCATAAGTCCGTGGTTGACGTGGACGCAGACCAACTGCTTGCCTATCGCGCGGATAAGCAGTGCCGCGACTACGGACGAGTCAACGCCGCCGGACAGCGCTAAAAGAACTTTTTTGTCGCCTACCTGCTCGCGCACGGCTGCGACCTGCTCTTCGATGAACTTGTTCGCAAGCTCGGAGGTAGTGATGCGTTCCATGGATTCGGGACGTACATTACTGCTCATAGTTTGTTCTCCTTGTGAATTTTATTCCCATTCCACCGTTGCCGGGGGCTTTGTTGTAATATCGTAGACTACGCGGTTGACTCCCTTGACCTCGTTGGTGATTCGGTTCGAGACCTTTGCGAGCACCTCGAACGGGATTCGCGCCCAGTCCGCCGTCATAAAGTCGTCGGTAGTCACCGCGCGAAGCGCGATGAGGCTGTCGTAAGTTCTCGCGTCGCCCATGACGCCGACGCTGTGGACGTTGGTGAGCACCGCGAAATACTGGTTGATGTCGCGGTCGATGCCGGCGAGCTTGATCTCCTCGCGGAAGATGGCGTCCGCATCCTTGAGGATGCTTAACTTCTCCTCCGTTATGTCGCCGAGGATACGCACGGCAAGTCCGGGGCCGGGGAACGGCTGACGCCATACAAGGTCCTCGGGTATTCCGAGCTCGAGTCCTACCTTGCGCACCTCGTCCTTGAACAGGTCGCGCAGGGGCTCGATGAGCTCATCGAAATCGATGTGGTCTGGCAGTCCGCCGACATTGTGGTGGCTCTTGATGACCGCCGCGTCGCCCACGCCGCTCTCGATAACATCGGGATATATTGTGCCCTGAACGAAGAAATTCATCCTGCCGAGCTTCTTGCTCTCGTCTTCGAAAACGCGGATAAACTCCTCGCCTATAATCTTTCTTTTCTTCTCGGGCTCGGTCACGCCTGCGAGCTTGGTGAGAAAACGCTCTTGGGCGTTGACTCTGACGAGTTTCATGTCAAAGCGCTCGCGGAATATATGCTCAACCTCGTCGCCCTCGTTCTTTCTGAGCAGACCGTGGTCGACGAAGACGCAGGTCAGCTGCTTGCCGACCGCCCTGTGCAGCAGCACTGCCGCAACGGAGCTGTCCACTCCGCCGGACATGGCGCAGAGCACCGTCTTGTCGCCTATCTTCTCGCGCAGGCTCTTTATCTGCTCGTCGACGAAGCTCGACATGACCCAATCGCCCTTGCAGGAGCAGATATCAAAGAGGAATGTTTTGAATATCTCCTCGCCGTACTGCGTGTGCATAACCTCGGGATGGAACTGAACGGCGTAGATTTTCTTTTCGTCGTTTTCCATCGCGGCGCACGGGCAGTCGCGCGTGACGGCTGTCACCCTATAGCCCTCGGGCAGAGCGCTTATATAGTCGGTATGGCTCATCCAGCAGACGCTCGTATCCTCGGGGATATCCCCGAGCAGACGGCTGTCCTTGCTGCGGGTCATATCTATCTTGCCGTATTCGCTCTTCGAGCCGCTTGTCTTAACCGTGCCGCCCGCCATATATGCTATGAGCTGAGCGCCGTAGCAGATGCCGAGCACGGGGATACCCGCGTCGAGTATCTCGGACGAAAAGTGGGGCGAAGCGGAGTCATAGACGCTGTTCGGTCCGCCTGTAAATATTATTCCGACATAGCCCGCCGACTTTATCTCCTCGACGGTTATGCGGCTGTACGGTTTTATCTCGGCATAGACATTGTGCTCTCTGACGCGGCGCGCGATGAGCTGATTGTACTGGCCGCCGAAATCGAGCACAAGCACTTTTTCATGGTCGTCCTGCATTATATCACCCTTTTTATCTGACTATTATTTCTTCTCTTCTCGGTCCGTTGGAGACGAGCTTAATCGGCACGCCTATCTCCTTCTCGATGAAGAGAACATAGTCGCGGGCCTCCTTGGGAAGCTTGTCAAAATCTCTTATGCCGCGGATATCGCACTTGAATCCGGGCAGTGTGGCATAGACGGGCTTTGCCTTTTTAAGCAGCGGGGTGACGGGGAAATCCTTTGTAACCTCGCCGTCTATCTCATAGCCGACGCAGAGCTTTATCTCGTCGAGATAGGATAGGCAGTCGAGAGCAGTGAGCGCTACTGCGGTTGCGCCCTGAGCCTCGCAGCCGTAGCGGGTAGCGACGCAGTCAAACCAGCCCATGCGGCGCGGTCTGCCGGTCGTCGCTCCGTATTCTCCGGCGTCGCCGCCGTGGTTTCTCATCTTGTCCGCCTCTTCGCCGAAAATCTCGCTGACGAACTCTCCCGCTCCCACGGCGCTCGAATACGCCTTGGTGACGGTCATTATCTCTTTTATCTCATAGGGCGCGATGCCTGCGCCGACAGCGCCGAAGCCCGCGAGGGTAGACGACGATGTAACCATGGGATAGATGCCGAAATCGGGATCCTTCAGAGAGCCTAACTGACCCTCGAGCAGGATGTTCTTGCCGTCTCTGACGGCCTGACGGATAATTTTGCCGGTGTCCGCGACATAGGGTCTGACAAGCTCGCGGAGCTTTAACATATGCTCGAACAGCTCGTCAACGTCAAGCGCAGGCTTGTGATAGACGTGCTCGAGCAGAAGATTCTTTACTTCGCAGACTCTCTCGAGCTTTTCTTTGAGATACTCGTCGTCAAACAGCTCGCAGACCTGGAAGCCTATCTTCGCATACTTGTCCGAATAAAACGGAGCTATGCCGCTCTTTGTCGAGCCGAATTTTTTATCCTTGAGGCGTTCCTCCTCATAGGTGTCGAGCATAACATGATAAGGCATCATGATCTGCGCACGCTCGGAAACGAGGATATTGGGCTGCGGCACGCCTGCCGAAGTGACGTGCTCTATCTCTTTGACGAGCTTCTCGATATCGAGAGCCACGCCGTTGCCGATGATGTTGACCGTGCCGGGCTGGCACACGCCTGACGGCAGAAGATGGAGCGCGAACTTGCCGTAGTCGTTGATTATCGTATGTCCCGCATTGGCGCCGCCCTGGAAACGCACGACCATATCCGCCTGAGCCGCGAACATATCGGTAATTTTACCTTTACCCTCGTCGCCCCAGTTGGCACCCACAATTGCTCTGACCATACTTAAACGCACCTCCGAAAAATCAAATACACTTAATTATATATTATCGCCCGCCCGGTGTCAATGCACCGCTCCCCCTAAAGAAAGCGAATTTTGGGGATTCCCGATTGATTTTATTGGTTATTGTGATATAATGTAAATTGGTATAGCACAAACATAAAATGTTTTTTGGAGTCTGATATCATCAGCCTTTTAAAATCGCCTTTTTCGGCACACAATAATCACGAATATCTGTGAAAGGACTGTGTTAAATGAAGAGACGAAGATTTTTAAGCCTTGCGCTCGCGCTGACGCTTTTGCTCTCGCTGTGCGCGTGCAAAACGAAGATAGTCGATGACGACACCACCCAGGGCAATGCACCCGTGACAGGGGAGACTCGCGGCGAGACGACGACCGAGCCTGTACAGACGACCGAGGCGCCAAAAACTACCGCCGCCGTTACAGAGCGCGTGACAGCGCCGCAGCGCAGGACGGAGAAGGGCAAGCTTGACCCGAACACCGGCACTTATACGGGGCTTTCCCCTCTGCCGAAAGCGAAGTTCACCGTATCCGACCCGCAGAACACGCGCGGACTCTCGACCGCTACCGTGGGATACAGCTTCGGCGTATCGAAAAACGGCGTGCCGCATCAGAACTCGACGAACGCCCAGAAATATTTTGACTCTAACGGCTTTAACGCCGTCTCGATAGACACAAAGACTAAAGAAAAGGTGCTCTATCTCACCTTCGACTGCGGCTGGGAGAACGGGTACACCTCGAGCGTGCTCGATACACTGAAGCAGAAGAAAGTGCCTGCCGCGTTTTTCTGCACGCTTTCGAATATCAAGGCTGAGCCCGGACTCACCGCAAGGATGATAAAGGAGGGGCACATAGTCGGCAACCACTCGACTACCCACCCGGATTTTTCGAAGATAAGCCGCGAGAAGATGGCGGCGGAGATAGAGAACTGCGACAACTACCTGCGCGAAAAATTCGGCTATTCCTCGCCGTATTTCCGCTTCCCTATGGGCTCTTATTCCGCGTCGTCGCTCGACCTAGTCTCCTCGCTCGGATATAAATCGGTGTTCTGGTCGGTGGCCTACGCCGATTGGGATGTCAACGACACAAAGGGCAAGCAGTACGCTTTCGACACGGTGACCTCGCGCCTGCATCCGGGCGCAGTCATACTGCTCCACTCCGTCTCGCCCGACAATGCAGCCGCCCTCGCCGATATAATCGACTGGGCGCGAAATCAGGGCTATGAATTCCGCTCGCTCGAGCAGCTGCCGAATTAAAGATAAAATAAAACACAAAACCGCCTCCGATTCGGGGGGCGGTTGATTTTATGTTTGCTTGCTTTGCGCCGAAATCAGGCTTTTTTGCTCTCTTTTTCCTGCGCCTCGTTGTGCGTCTTTATCGCGGCGCTTATCTCCTTGTCGTTATAGAAGACATAGACAACGACCGACACCGCGACGAATATCATCGCCACAAGCGCCGTGTTGCGAACGCCCTTGCTCGTTGCGGCGCCCGTGCCGTCCGCGCCCATGCCGAGCAGGAGCGAACACGCTATAACGACTATCGACTGGCACATCTTGTTGGCAAAGTTACGCGCGGCGAAGAACATACCGGCTCTGTTCTGACCGGTCTTTATCGAGTCGTACTGCGCGAGATCCGCGAAGATAGACGCGGGGATAATATTGGTTATCGCTATCGGCATGGCTATGACGAGGCCGATGAGTATCGCAAACGGCTTCGCGCCTATAGCGCCGATAACGAGCTTGTAGTTGAAAATGGCGCAGTAGAGCAGAACATAGGTTATGCACGCGCCGAGCAGCAGCGGCTTTTTGCCGACCTTGCGCGCCAGGATATTGACGAGCGGATAGGTCATTATGCCGACGCCTATAGAGATGACCGAGACGTAGGTCACCCATTCGTCGCCGAGACTCAGCAGATTGGTTATGTAATAGACCTCGGCGGTGTTGAAGAAGGTAAACGCTATCCACATAATGAGATATCCCACTGTGATTATGGCGAAGTTTGGATAGGAGACCGTAGCCTTTAAAGCGCCCCAGATGGACTGGTGATACTCCTTGGGCTCGACATAGTCCTTCTCCTTTATTACGAACGACGGGATGAGCGCCGATATTCCGCCGAGCACGCAGAACACGATGAACGGTATGCGAAGCGCCCATATCTCGGGGACGCCGTTTCCCATGAGCAAGCTCTTTATCATCGAGGTGCAGAACACCATAGCCGACGATACGACATAGAGCAGGCTCACTATCGAATAGAGGAAAACTCTCTTGCGCGGCTCCGCGACGACCTCGGCCTGCAGCGCGCTGTAGGGGATATTATAGAGCGTTGAGAACAGGTAATAGAGGGCGAGCATCACGCCGACCCATATGGCGTTTATAATGCTCGAGCCCGACACGGGCGGGAAAAAGATAAGCAGGCAGAACAGGCCGTAGGGTATGGCCGACCAGCGCATAAAGGATATGCGTCTGCCGCTCTTTGCCTTGCTGTTGTCCGAAAGGCTTGCGACCCACGGGTCGGTGACGGCGTCTATAACGGTGCCGATTCCGCGGATTATTGCCATGGTCAGCGCGGCTTTCGCAAAGAACTGCGGCAATGTGGTGTTCGAGTTCGTGGGGATGAAGAACGTCAGCAGGTACGTTGTGATTATACCGTTGATGAGTCCTCTCGCAAAATCTCCGAGGCACAGGGCGAAGATTTTGCCGTTTGTTATTTTTTTCATCGTCTACTCCTCCCGCCGTCTCCGGCTTTTTCGGGAATTTTTTGCGAAGTCATTCCGCGAACGCTTCGCTGTATCAATATATAATTGTAGCACCTTTTGACGCGCAAGCCAATAAACAAATTATAAAAAAACAGAGCCGCCCTGAGGACGGCCCCGAAAATATTTGCTTATTCGGAGATATACTCTCCTTTTATCGCGGGAACATCGAACTCACCGTAGCATTTAAGGCCGGGAACGGGCGAGTGATCCAGTTCAACATAGAATCTGTAATACGGCACGAAGCAGCTGTCCATAGCGTCGGTCGAATAGACGAGCTCGGTCTTTTTTATTTTCTCGCGCGTCACCCTGCCGTCCTTTATCCCGTCCGCCGAGCCGGAGATATATTTTCCGTCGAGCAGCAATTTCTCCGCCTCCCGGAGCGATACCGCCGGATAGTCCCCGAGCTTTTTTGCTCCGTCAACGGAGCTTATTCTTATTGACTCAAGCTCGTCGTTTTCGTTTATATCAAAATACACGCTCTCGAAATTATAGTTCTCCACCCGCTTGAGCGCGGCGCTCGCATTGTCGTAGCATCGGTATTCCGAGCGCTCTTCGCCGTTCGTATCAAAGTACCGAATGACGCAGAGCACGGGATCTTTGAAACCTGTGACCGCGGAATACTTCCCGAGGAAATATTCGGCCGCCTCGCGCCCTGTACCCTCGCCGGCGACGGGCTCGTAAAAGACTATATTTACATCGCCCGTCACATATGCGGAAACCGTCCCGATGTCCGTCTCGGCTCTGACGGCGTAGAGCGAATTTTCGCTGACTACCCACTCGCATTCCGGGAGATTCTCCTGCGTCACCGACTTTATCTGCGCGCCTGATTTTTCGGCAGTTTTGCGCACGGTCGAGAGCAGCTCGTCATAGCTTAGCGACTGCGTGTTTTTGTAGACGGGCAGACGCTTCAGCTTCATCTTCGCGCTCCACGGGTTTCCCGTCGTGTATTCGCTTATGTCGCGCACAACAGGCGTGTGAGCGCCGGCTCCCTCGCCGGAAAAGCCCACTGTGCCGAGTGATATCTTTTGCAGTCTGGCGGGGCTTATCAGCCAATAGCCGAAGAACACCGCCGCGACTATGCAGAGGCACGCTGCCGCCGTCATCAAGCGCATGGGATAGCGCGGCGCTCTGTTCTTAAAATTTATTTTTTTCGGCGCGGCCTCGGCTATAAACCTGTCGTCAGCGCCGCCTACGGCCTTCAATAAATCTTCTTTTTTCATACCGTAAAGCCCTCCTTTTCAAGAAAAATCTTTAAGCTGTCCCTTGTTCGCTTGAGCGACATTTTTACCGCGCCCTCGGTCATTCCGCGCTCGGCGGCTATCTCCGATATGCCGAGCATATACCAGTAGCGCTGAATAAAAACTATTCGCCTCTCCCGCTCGAGAGAGTCTAAAAATCCGTTCACCGCCTCGCGCAGCAGAACGGTGTCCGCCTGCTGCTCGGTATTCTCGGCACTCGGTATACACTCCGACAGCTCATCGAGAGCGAGGGCGACATTCTTTTCGCCGCGCTTTTTGGAGCGGCGGGCTTTGAGCATATTCAGCGCCGAGTTTCTCGCTATCCTGCCGACATATGCTCCGAGATTCTTCGGCCTGTTCGGCGGAATAGAATTCCACGCGCCGAGCATGGCGTCGCCGACGCACTCCTGCGCGTCCTCGCGGCAGCGCACAACGGCATAGGCCACGGTATAACAGTAGCCCGAATATTTTTCCTCGAGCCGCGCCACGCTCCTCTCGTCGCGGGCGAACAAGCCGTCAATAAGCAGTTTGTCCTCCATAATTACCTCCTCTCCAACGACATCCGCTCACTCTTAAAGACAACAAAAAGGTGCTTTAGGTAACGCACTGATTTATGTTTTTATATTATCATATTTTTCGGAGATTGAAAAGGAACGAACAACGTATCGGAGAGCCGCTGACACAAAAGCAAAACGGCGCGACTTTTGCTGTCGCGCCGTTCTTGTGTATTCGTTTTTTTTATTCGTAGAGCGGATGCGCTGCGCAAATTGCGGCGACTCCCGCGCGGATAGCGTCCGCGCTGTTTTCGAAGTCCGTTGCCGCGAGGTAGACGAACTCTGCGATTTTGTCCATGTCGCTCTCGTCAAGACCTCTTGTTGTGGCGGCCGCCGTTCCGAGGCGCAGACCGCTTGTGACAAACGGGGTCTCGGGGTCGTTGGGTATGGCGTTCTTGTTCGCCGTGATGTTGACTTCGTCAAGTCTCTTCTCGAGATCCTTGCCCGTTACGCCGAGCGAGCGCAGGTCGAGGAGCATGAGGTGGTTGTCGGTGCCGCCGGAGACGAGGTTGACTCCGCGCTTTGCAAGAGACTCTGCAAGAGCCTTGGAGTTGTTGAGAAGTCTCTGCTGATAGTCCTTGAACTCGGGCTTGAGAGCTTCGCCGAAGCAGACGGCCTTACCCGCGATAACGTGCATGAGCGGACCGCCCTGGTTGCCGGGGAAAATAGCCTTGTTTATAGCTGCGCCGAGCTCAGCCTTGGAGAGGATGAGTCCGCCGCGGGGACCTCTGAGGGTCTTGTGCGTGGTTGTTGTGACAACGTCGGCATAGGGCACGGGCGAGGGATGAAGTCCCGCCGCGACGAGTCCCGCGATGTGCGCCATGTCTACCATGAAATATGCGCCGACCGATTTTGCTATAGCGCCGATGCGCTCGAAGTCGATAACACGCGGATAGGCGGATGCGCCCGCGACAATAAGCTTCGGGCAGACCTCCTTGGCGGTCTTTTCGAGCTCGTCATAGTCGATATAGCCGTCGTCGTTCACGCCGTAGGGCACGAACTTGTAGAGCTTGCCGCTCGCGTTGACGGGCGAGCCGTGGGTCAGATGTCCGCCGTGGGCGAGGCTCATGCCCATGACAGTGTCGCCGGGATTTATGAGCGCGGAATAAGCGGCCATGTTAGCCTGCGCGCCCGAGTGCGGCTGAACGTTGGCGCAGTCCGCGCCGAAGAGCTCTTTTGCGCGCTCGATAGCGAGATTTTCAACGATGTCAACGAATTCGCAGCCGCCGTAATAACGCTTGCCGGGATAACCCTCGGCGTATTTGTTGGTCAGCACGCTGCCCATTGCCGCCATAACGGCGGGGGAGACGAAGTTCTCCGAGGCGATAAGCTCGATGTTGCGTCTCTGCCTGCCGAGCTCGAGATCCATGGCATCCGCCACTTCCGGGTCATACTGTGCGACGAGCTTGGCGCTGTCAAAAAAATCAGGGTACATTGTGATTTCCTCCTCTTGAAAAAATCGGACAAAGATTAACCTAATAATACCATTTACTTCGATTAAAGTCAAAGCCAAAGGGAATAATATTGTCGATTTATGCAAAAAGACGGAATGAGTGAAAATAGTTCTTGTATTTATGTCAATAATACTGTATAATGACTCAATGTAACACTTTTATTAAAAGGAGATGAATCAATGGATCCCATTAAAGTGGATTTTTCAAAAAAAGGCGGCCCCAAGGAAATAGTGATACCTCCCGATAAAGCGGCGCTCAAGATAGTTTTGAGCGTGCTTTGCTCGCTGGTAACCGCGGCCATTGCATTTTATATAATGCTGCCGCCCCTCAACTTCAAGGCATATGAGTTCTACGGTTTTCTTGCGATAATCGTCGCGTCCTATGCGCTGTTTTCGGCGCTGTTCACGAGCGTGTTCAAAAGACCCGAATATATGCCCTATTTCAAACGTCAGCTGATAGTCCCCGGCGTTATCGTCGGCGTTATCGCGCTTATGGTGGGCATAGGCTATCTCGTCTCGTGCCCGTTCTTCAGAGCCTCGGCTTACAGCAGGATAATCGATGTCCGCACCGACAGCAACTTCGCCGATGAGATAGACAAGCAGGACGCGGAGTCCTTCAGCAACATCCCGAAGCTCGATGAGGGCGTCGCGGCCACTCTTGCGCCCAGAGCGCTCGGTAAGCTGGCGGAAAAGGGCTATGTCTCGCAGTTCTCGGTCTATCCGCTCTACACGCAGATAAACTACAAGGGCACGCCCGTCAGGGTCGTTCCGCTCCAGTATTCCAATATCATCAAGTGGCTCACAAACCGCACCGAGGGTCTGCCCGGCTATATCATTATAGACATGGCGAACGAAGTGACCACCCTCAAGGAGCTTGACTCGGGTATCAAGTATTCTCCCGCCGAGCACTTCGGCAGACTTCTCAAGCGTCACCTGAGAATGCAGTATCCGACCTATATGTTCGGCTCGAGCTCGTTTGAAATCGACGATGAGGGCAATCCCTATTGGATCTGCGCGAGAGTCGATAAGACCATCGGCCTGTTCGGCGGAACCGACGTCAAGGGAATCGTTATCGTCAACGCAATTGACGGCAAGTGCGAATATGTGCCGATAGAGACGGTCAAGAGCGATGCCAAGTATCAGTGGATCGACAGAGTCTATGACTCCGACCTTCTCGTCGAGCAGTACAATTACTACGGCAGATATCAGAAGGGCTTCTGGAACTCGATTCTCGGTCAGGAGGATGTCTACGTCACCACCGAGGATTACAGCTACATCGCCCAGAACGACGATGTCTATATGTACACGGGCGTTACCTCCGTCACCAACGACCAGTCGATAACCGGCTTTATTATGATAAACCAGCGCACAAAGGAGGCCGTCTATTATTCGGTCGCGGGCGCAAAGGAGCAGTCGGCGCAGGCTTCCGCAGAGGGTCTTGATGAGATAAAGGCGGCAGGCTACACGGCAACGTTCCCGCTGCTGCTCAATATCGACGGCGAGCCGACCTACTTCATGGCTCTCAAGGACGTCAGAGACGACGGCTCTCAGATCATTCAGAGCTACGCGCTCATCAACGTCAAGCAGTACACGAAGATAAAGGTCTACGGCAAGACCCTTGCCGAGTGCCTTGCAAAGTATGTCGACCAGCTCAAGGCGAACGGTATCAATGTCGATATCGACGCGAACCAGGTAGTTGACCCTGCGGATAACCCCGACGCACAGGGCGGCTCCGAGCCGAAGGTGCAGACCGTCAACGGCAAGATAGCCGATATCCGCACCCAGGTCATCTCGGGCGAGACATATTATTATATCAAGCTCGAGGGCGGCGACGTCTATTATTCGATAGCCGCTTCCAAGTCGACAACCGCCGTTATCCTCAACAGAAACGACACTGTCACGATTCGCTTCAACGCCGGCGAGGGTGCAATAGTCCCCGCAAGCGAGCTTGAAAAGGCGAAATAAAACAAACATTACAAACAACAGCGCCGCCGCAGATATTCTCTGCGGCGGCGTTGCACTATTTATGTTTACTTTTCTTCGGGTTTATTATCGTTTTCCGTGTTGTCGTTTGTTTTGCTTTTTTCGGAAGGATTATCTTTTGTCTGCTTGAGCAGGGGACTCAGCTTTTTGAGTATCATTACGACACTTGCGAAGATGAGAGCAGCCAAAGCGAGGTGAGGATTAAAGCCGTCAAGAAGTCCCGAAAGTTCAAAATCCAGCCATTCGCAAAACAGAAAAATTACAATCAAAAGTACCGCATCTAATGCATCCATAATTGCATTCAGCCGTCAGGCGGCTGTACCTCCTGTGTTGTTTTTGCCATAAACCGTTCCGTGATAAATATAGCTTTTAGCGATATCATGCGTTCTATATGTTTTGCTTCCGTAAACTAAATCGTCGGAATCTCCTCCTTTGCAGAAATGATATTTTTTATAAAAGTTTTAGCTGAGAACTTATCGCAACACAATGCTAACACAAATTGCCAATATTATAATATCCTACGAGAACATTGTGCATTTTTGTTGCAAATTACAAAAATACACAATTCGATTTGTATATTTGCACCAAAGAAATTTTAAGACGCGCAGAACCGCGATGAAAAAATCCCCCGCAGAGAATATCTGCGGCGGCGCGTTTAATATTTGGATTTATTTATCGCTTTTTTTAAATACCTTTCTCCCGCAGATTACGGCGAAAGTGAGATATGAAATTACATATCCTATAAACTCAAAGATGTGCATATATTTGTTTGTTATAAGGTAACCCAATAAATATAGCGCTGTGAATATCAGTACGACTGCGCCTGAGATAAACATTTCTTTTGTTTCAGATCCTTTTCTGAGTAGAAAAAAGAATGCAATCACTGAAACGGCAGCAAAGGCAAGACAAAAGAAGTGGTATATTATTTCGGAGCCGGTAACCCCGATATCCACGCCGAGCTTGCCGAAAAAGCCCGTCACGGCCTCGCGAACCGCGGTGGGCGGGTATGAATATTTGAAAATACCGAAAGCGGTATATGCGCCGCTCAGAATGTAGAGTATATAAAGGACTATCTTGACGGCGGACTGTTTTTTCATAATAAAACCACCTTTAGCTGAGCGTTAAATTTGAATCAAGTGCAAATTTATATAAAATTGCTGCACTTACTTTTGTAGAACGCTTAATGAGTTGTCTTGCTGTGCTGTTCCATTTTGACTTGTTTAATGTGCTTTTTACAGAGTCGTAGAAATCATGAGAATACTCTGCTTCGAATGGGACTATTTCATTTAATGCCCGTTTGGTAATTGACGGATAAAGTGTGTTTATTGAATCAGAGTTTTCAAGTTCGGAAAGATATGTTTCTACATTTTCGGAGCAAAATTTTTCATAGTTTGCGTGCGCGATGGTTAAATATGATATGGTATGATGTGGCACGCTTGCATCCTGAACATAGTGTAGCGCACGTCCAAGATGTTCTGCGGCAAGATAATTATCTCCGCGTTTCTGTGCCGCCTTGGCTTTATTGTAATATTCTACAAATTTTACACTGGAGGATTCTTTTCCATTTAATCCTTTGCCAGTATCTACAACATAGAAGTGATTGGAATTTCCAACGACATAAGATTCATCGTCAGAGTAATCTGGAGCACCTGCAAATACTGCAATTCGAAGTATCACTCCTATGCCTTCTGTGCCCATAATCCAAAATCCTTTATCATGATCTAATATAGAGAGTGCCATAGCGGCTATTGGTTGATGAGTTCCGTCTTTATCCCCTGATTTATATCTTGCGGATGGTTTGGATTGCTTTTTGGGAAATGTGACTTCATAGCAACGTTCGACTAAAGCGAGTTGTTCTTCTGACGATAATGCGAAAAATTCTTCGGCGGTCATAGAACCAACTATATTGCTATAATCAAGTTCAGGAGCTTTTTTCTCCGAATATGCATAGGTGTTTACGGAAAGTGAAATGCAAATAAGTAGGCAAAGAACCATTGATATAAATCTTTTCATGTTTGATCAAATCTCCTTTTGTTTTTTTGCATATTTTTTATCTGTACTCCGCTTCCTCAAAAGTAATAAAAGCCTCCTTTCCAATTACTATAACCCATATCAAATAAAAAATTGGAATGTGTTACGGGAATATAGTAACTTAAAAAGCAACCGATTTAATTAGCTTAAAGAAATATTATATATTTTTGTTACAAATTACAAAAATACATAATTCGATTTGTGTATTTGTACCAAAGAAATTTTGGGACGCGCAGAACCGCGATGAAAAAGTCCCCCGCAGATTCGTTCCGCGGGGGACTGTCTGTTTAAATTATTACGGCGTTATTGCTGAGAATGCGTTATGAAATAAATCAGCGCTATAACTCCCGCCGTGACCGTTGCACCGATGATGATGTTGTTCATCAGAACGATAGTTCCGACTCCGGCTGCAACGCCGAGCACTGCCGTGAGGATTATCGGAATCCACATGGCGGGCGACTTGCCGTACTTCGCGCCGATGTACCAGCTGTAAAGACCCCAGCCGAAAGCGTCGGTGTACTTGTAGAGATGAGTGTTGTAGCTCCACGGATCGTTCTCGTCGAGCTCGAAGATACGCACGGCTCTCGATATGTATCTGCCGTAGGACTCGAAGGTGATGCCGGGGCACATGATAAGGTCTATACCGTCAACGTTGCCGATGAAGTTGTTGATGTGGTCGTGGCCGAAGGACGCCGCAATGACGTCGCCGCGCGATTTCCATGCCGCGAACTGACCGGAATTGGTGTTCGACGGGCAGGGGAACTCAAGCATCGTGCCGGTGGTTTTGCCGGGCTTGAGCATGAGGAGCTTGTTCTGTCCGTTGAGCTTCTTGGTTATCGCGGTCTCGCCCTTGAACGGGGAGTCAACGAGAAGCTCCGCGACCTCGGGAACTATAATATGCTGGAACGCGATGGAGGGAACGGGATGACCCGCCTTTTTCTCGAGCTCCTCGCTGGTTTTTACATACCAGTCTATCTGATCCTGATGGACATAGTCGTAGCCGCCGTTTTCTCTGTCATAGTCGTTCGAATCAAAGAGCCAAAGGTTGAACTTTATGTCGTTTCCCTTGGAGGCATAGATGGGCAGGTTGTGCGTGCCGCTGCCGTAAAGCTCGGGGTCTGCGTCATAAGCGAGGCAGCCGGGGAGCGTCTGATAATAGGCAAGCTGCTCGTCGCGGCTGACGGGGCAGCCCTCATCGGTATCGTGGTTGCCGAAAACGAAGGTGAAGGGGATGCCTCTGTCCGTAACGGGCTTGAGTATCGCCTTTATTCCGGCATAGACTCCCTCTGCGGTCTTGATTTTGCCGCCCGCTATCTGGTCGCCTGTAAATACGACGAGGTCGGGCTTCTCTGCGTCGAGAGCTTTTTCCATGAACATTATCATGGCTTCTCTCGGTATGTCGATATCCTGCGTGTCGGAAATCTGCATTATCTTGAGCTTTCCGTCCTTGTTGAAGCGCAGAACACCGTTGTCGTCGACTGCCGCAAAAGCGGGCGACGCCGCGGCTATAAGCATCGCCGCGCAGAGCACAACGGCGAGCAAAGCCTTGATTTTCTTACTCATGACTCGTTTCAATCCTTTCTCTACTCTGTGCGAGTGAAATATATCTTAGGCGTGACTATTATATAACTAATATGACCAAAAATCAATGAGCAAATAAGATAATTTTTATATGTATTTTTGAGTTAGAATAGACAAACCGGATCTGCGTTTATTCGCAGACCCGGCAGAATGAGCATAAGAATAATGCCGATTTTTGAATTGCTGTTAATTATAGAGTCGGCGGCTGCGGCGCCCCGCTGCCGCTGATTGCGTCGGGCACTCATTCGCCCGAATCCGCTTTCGTCTTTTGGCTGTCTCCCGAGCCCAATTTGTTCATCACCTCGAGCGGGTCTGCCGTCTTGCCGTTTACGGCCACGGTGAAGTGCAGGTGCGTCCCGTCCGCCGCCTCGACGGGGACGGTGCCCAAAGTGCCTATGCAGTCAAACTGCTCCACCTCGTCGCCCTCCTTGGGCAGATTTTTGTCCGCAAGCCCGCAGTACCGCGCCACAAGCCCCTTTCCGTGGTCTATCTCAACCACGTTGCCCCAGAGCGGGTCGGAATAGACTTTGGTGACGCGCCCGTTTTGTATGGCGATAACGTCGTTGCCCTTTGCGCCGCCGAAATCGATGCCGTTGTGTACTCTCCAGTCGTTCGTCGTCTTGTTCTTCACCATCTCGTCCGCGCTGTAATCCTTGCGGATGTCCGTGCCCATCGGCAGGGCATAGCTGCCGGTGTAGGGTGTATTTTTGCTGTCGTCCTCCTTTGTCGTCTGTGCGGGGGCGGTGGTTCTGTCGTCGGGAACGTTCTTTACGGGGTTGTTCGCCTGCGTCGGCGTCTCCGACGGGACGAGATAGTCTATATTGTATTGCCTTGAGGACTGCTCGGAGGTGTCGACCTTGCTCGGCGCTTTGGATACGTGCACGGCGCCCCAGACTCCCGCGCCCGCCGCAAGAATGCACAGCGCCGCGAGGACGTATATTCCTTTTGATTTTAAAAAGCCCTTTTTGTTGAATGAATTGTCTATCATATCTGCCTCGTTTCTCCGCGTGCGGTGTCACGGTGTTTTTTCATTCCTATTTTTGACCGTGTCGCCGCGCTTTATGCGCAAGGCAAAATTTATGAAAAATAAAAACGAAAAGACGCCCGCCTTTCGGCGAGCGCCCTTTCGTAATGAGGGGTTCGATGCAACTTTTAGCATCTGGTTTGAGGAGGGGTGATGCCTGACGAACTCAGGCACCGCACACTGCAGGGTGCGGCTCCCTGCCCTTGTGTGCAACTATATGATACCCGAGTTTTGTTAAGCCCCTGTGAACAGAGTCTTAATAATCAAAATTGTTTTTGTTAAGAGTTTAGTCCCGTGCGACATTTTCCCGGAAAGTGTTTTTTTGTCTTTTGTGTACTTTGCCCAAATATGCGGCTGAAATTTCGTCATTCTCGCGGCGAAAGAATCGGCGGTTATCCTTGAACTATTTATCCAATTGTTTATAATTAAACTGATAAAGAAGGGATATATTAATATACCTTAAATATACGGAATAAAGGACAGGAGAGGCAATATGGAAAGAAAGGTAAGAATAGGCATTATCGGCTGCGGCGGCATCGCCAACGGCAAGCATATGCCCGCACTTAAAAAGATCGAAGAGGCCGAGATGGTCGCTTTCTGCGATATCATCGAGGAGAGAGCGGTAAAGGCCGCAAAGGAGTTCGGCGTCGAGGGCGCAAAGGTCTATACCGATTACAGAGAGCTGCTCGAGGACGAGAGTATAGAGAGCGTACATGTCTGCACCCCCAACCGCTCGCATTCGTTTATAACGGTGGATGCGCTCGAGGCGGGCAAGCACGTTATGTGCGAAAAGCCCATGGCAAAGACCTATGCCGAGGCAAAGAAGATGTACGAGACTGCGCAGCGCACCGGCAAGAAGCTGACTATCGGCTATCAGCAGCGCTGGAGAGCTGATTCGCTCTATCTCAAGGAGGCGTGCGACAACGGCGACCTCGGTGATATCTATTACGGCCGCGCCATCGCCCTGCGCCGCAGAGCGGTTCCGACCTGGGGCGTTTTCCTCAACGAGTATGAGCAGGGCGGCGGTCCGCTTATTGATATCGGCACCCACGCGCTCGACCTCACCCTTTGGATGATGAACAACTACAAGCCCAAGATGGTAGTCGGCAACGTCTACAAAAAGCTCGGGGATCAGAAGCGCTCCGGCAACGCATGGGGCGAATGGGATCCCGCGCAGTACACTGTCGAGGATTCGGCCTTCGGTTTTGTTACCATGGAAAACGGCGCGACTATCTCCGTCGAAGCGAGCTGGGCTCTCAATATTGCCGACCCCAACGAGGCCGTCACATATCTTTGCGGCGACAAGGCGGGCGCGGATATGCGCGGCGGACTTCACTTGAACTATGTCAAGTACGGTCGCCAGTGCATCGAGACTCCGAACTTTGAGGCCGGCGGAGCCGCATTCTTCGAGGGCGCGACCGACGACCCCTCCGAGCTTGAAGCCCGCGCCTTTATCGATGCTATCATCAACGACACCGAGGTCAGCACCAAGCCGGAGCAGGCACTCGTTGTAACGCAGATACTCGAAGGAATATATGAATCCGCCAAGCAAGGCAAACCTTTTTATTTTGAGTAATATCACGCACATTGTGAGCCTTTTGCTCCTTTGCGTATCTCGATACGCGGCAGTCGCAAAAAACTCACACTGCACGCAATCTTACTCAAAATGCGTTGAATCATATCACGCACATTGACTGCCCCGCGAGGGGCTTGAGTATCGGCATACACTGCGCCCCTCGCGGCACAGCCACTGCACGCAATCTTACTCAAAATGTGTTGAATCATATCACGCACATTGACTGCCCCGCGAGGGGCTTGAGTATCAGCATACACTGCGCCCCTTGCGGCACAGCCACTGCACGCAATCTTACTCAAAATACGTTGTATCATATCACGCATATAGCGAGCCTTTTGCTCCTTTGCGTATCTCGATACGCGGCGGTCGCAAAAAACTCACACTGCACGCAATCTTACTCAAAATGCGTTGAATCATATCACGCACATAGCACACCTTTTGCTCCTTTGCGTATCTCTGCGGCGGTCTGTGTGCGGCGATAATCGGCCTTTAAATTAATCCCCGACAGGAGTGAAAAATATGAAAATTGCAGTTCAGCTTTACAGCCTTCGAGACATTATAAAGGGCAGCGGCGAGGAACTTCTTGCCATTCTCCCGAAGATAAAGGCTCTCGGCTATGACGGCGTTGAATTTGCCGGATATTTCGGCGTTGATGCGGAGACTCTGCGCGCGGCGCTCGACTCCGCCGGGCTCGTCGCCGTCGGTACACACATCGCCATTGAGAGCTACTCGCCCGAAAACTTCGACGAAACAGCGGAGTTTTGCCGCACTCTCGGCATGAAAACCATGGGCATGGGCGGCGCCGACCACGAGACTCCCGAGGAGCTCAAGGCGACCTGCGCCGAGCTGAAAGCGGCGGACGAGCGGGCGGCAAAAATCCGCATGAGCGTCTATTATCACAACCACCGCTCGGAGTTCGAGCCGATTTCCGACGGCGTTATTCCGTTTGACGAGCTGAAGAAAGCCGCTCATCTCGAGATAGACACCTATTGGAGCTTCGTCGCCGGTCAGGATAACTACAAGCTCATCACCGAAAACCGCGACAGGATAGCTCAGCTCCATGTCAAGGACGGAATAGGCCACACTCCCAAGGCTCTCGGCGAGGGCGAGTGCGATATCCGCGAGGTTGTCCGCGCCGCAAAGGAGATAGGCTTGGAATGGCTGATAGTTGAAAACGATGACCCCGTGCCGAACGGTCTTGACGACATCGGCAGGAGCATAAAATATCTTAAATCCATCATCTGATTTTTAAAGGAGAGATAAAAAATGAAGTTAGGCGTATTCACCTGCCTTTTAGGCAATCTTCCGCTCGAAGAGGCACTCGGTTATTTCAAATCCAAAGGTCTTGAGATGGTCGAGATAGGCTGCGGCGGCTATCCCGGCAACTCCCACGCCGACCCCGACACCCTGCTCGCCGACCCCTCGGCTCTGAGCACCTTTAAGTCCACCGTCGCCGACAGCGGCCTTGAAATAAGCGCACTCAGCTGTCACGGCAACCCCATCCACCCGAACAAAGCCATAGCAGCCGACTTCGACAGGACGATAAAGAACACGATTCTTCTCGCCGAAAAGCTCGGCATTCATCAGATAAACACCTTCTCCGGCTGTCCCGGCGATTCGGAAAATTCGAAATATCCCAACTGGGTCGTCTGCCCCTGGCCGAATGACTTCTCCGAGATACTCGAGTGGCAGTGGAACGAGGTTCTCATTCCCTATTGGACAAAGACCGTCGCCTTCGCCAAGGAGCACGGCGTTGACAAGATAGCCTTCGAGCTTCATCCCGGCTTCTGCGTCTACAACACCGAGAGTATGCTCAAAATACGCGAGGCCGTCGGCCCCGAGCTCGGCGCAAACTTCGATCCGAGCCACCTCATTTGGCAGGGCATGGATCCCATCGCCTGCATAAGAGCGCTCGGCGACGCTATCTTCCATTTCCACGCCAAGGACACGAAGATAGACAAATATAACACCGCTGTCAACGGCGTGCTCGACACCAAGCCCTATGCGGACGAGATCCACCGCTCGTGGATATTCCGCTCCGTCGGCTACGGCAATGACTACGCATATTGGAAGGATATGATCTCCAACCTGCGCATGGTCGGCTACGACTACGCCATAAGCATAGAGCATGAGGACTCCCTCATGAGCCAGGACGAGGGCCTTTCAAAGGCCGTAGACTTCCTCAAGGACGTTCTTATAACCCAGAACACCGGCGATATGTGGTGGGTGTGATAAGCTTTTTTGCGAAATATTTTTATATCGGGAGTATACAAAACAATGGATAAAAGTAAGAAAATAGGCTTTGCCGTTATAGGCTACGGCGGAATGGGCAGCTGGCACGCATCGACCTGCGTCAAGGATTTCAAGGACACCGCGGAGCTCATAGGCATCTATGATATCAAGCCGGAGAGATGCGCTGCGGCCGAGGCCGACGGTATTCACGCCTTCTCCTCGCGCGAGGAGCTGCTCGCGGACGACAGAATTGACCTTGTCACCGTTGCAACGCCTAACGACGTACATAAGGAGATAGTCATAGCCGCCATGGCGGCGGGCAAGAACGTTATCTCCGAGAAGCCCGTGGCGCTCAGCCGCGAAGAGCTCGAGGAGATGATAGCCGCGTCCGAAAAATACGGCAAGCTTTTCACCGTCCACCAGAACAGACGCTGGGACCCGGATTACAAGTGTGTCAGAAAGATTCTTGACGACAACGAGCTGGGTCGGGTGTTCCGTATCGAGTCCCGTGTTCAGGGCTCTCGCGGCATCCCCGGCGACTGGCGCAATCAGAAGGTGCACGGCGGCGGCATGGTGCTCGATTGGGGCATCCACCTGCTCGATCAGGCTCTGTGCATCGGCGAGGGCAGAAAGCTTATCTCCGTCTATGCGGAGCTCACAAACGTCACCAACGAGGAGTGCGACGACGGCTTCAGAGCCACGCTCATCTTCGAGGGCGACCTGTCGATGTATGTCGAGGTCACTACGAGCAACTTTATAGAGCTTCCCCGCTGGTATATACTCGGCGAGAACGGCTCGGCGGTTATAAACGACTGGGAGGTAAACGGAGAGATAGTCAAGGTCTCCGATTGGGAGAACCGCGACGCGGTGCCGATACTTGCGGGCGTGGGGCTGACTAAGACCATGGCTCCGAGAACCGACGATACCATAAAGCGCTACAGCCTGCCCGAGGTCGACTCGAGGTGGACGCAGTTCTACGAGAATGTTTTTGCGACTCTCCGCGGAGAAGAAAAACAGCTTATAACCCACGACCAGCAGCGCAGACTGCTCAAGCTCGTTGACGCGATATTCGAGAGCGGAACCGAGAACAAGGTCGTTTTCTTCGACAAATAAAGCACATAAAAAAACAGCCTGCCGCCGCGCAGCGAAAGCCGAAAAACTTTTGCCGCGCGGCGGTCTTTATTTTGAGCAGAAAATCCACGTCGAGCCTGTTTGGGTGCGGAAACGGTCGAATCTCCATGCGAATTGCACAAAAACACCTCTGAGATTTTGGGTATAATAATCAAGAAGTAGAGATTTGTGAACAAAAAATGAAAATTTGCTTTTTTCGATTGACTAACAGTCATTTTTGTAGTAAAGTATCACACGCAAAAGAAAGTGACCGACAGTCAGTAAGGAGGCGAGCCTATGCCGACGGTTGAGGAAAACAAGAACGAGAAGCGCTCGAAGCTTATGGATGCCGCGCATTCGCTCTTTACGAGCGGCAGTGCGCTCAAGCCCCCGACGATAGACGAGGTCGTCAAGCTGGCAGGCGTTGCAAAGGGTACGTTTTATCTCTATTTCAAAGATAAATACGAGCTTATGGATCAGCTCTTTTTGAAAAAGCTCGCCGAATGCGTCAACTCCGCGCTCTTTAAAACGCGGCAGCATTTCGCAGGGCGGCAGACGGACGACGCGGAGCGGGTGAATACCTTTCTCGATAACGTCTTTGTGTATATCGAGGAGAACAAAGCGTTTTTGCCGCTTGTCAGAGACCGCGTGTCCTCCTGCTACCGCATGATGCTCAAGGGCAGGGAGGCCGAGCTCAAGGACGCTTACGGCAGCCTTGTAAAGCTTTTTCTTGCGCACGGCTACACCGAATATGAGAGCGAGATGAACATATATATGTTGGTTTCGATGCTCACATCCGTAAGCTGCGACGGCGCGGTTCACGGCGAGCCGTATAAGCTCGACGAGATAAAGCACGGTATGCAGCGTCTTGTCAATAAACTTTTAGCCAATAAGGAGGAGAGGGATTATGATATCTAAAAAGTTAGCCAAGTGGATAGCTTATCATCCCAAAACTGTTCTGATAGTTTGCCTTATACTGATAATCCCGTCAATAATCGGATATTTTCTGACGGGCGTCAACTATGACATACTGTCATATCTGCCCGAAAATCTCGAGTCCGTGCAGGGCGAACAGATACTCGACGAGACTTTCCACAACTCGGCAAGTTCGTTCATTATAGTCAAGGACACGGAGCCCAAGGATATCCAAAAGCTTGAGGAGCAGATACGCAAGGTCGAGGGCGTCAGCAATGTTATCGGCGCTACCGACATAGCGGATGTGACTATCCCCAAGGAGATACTTCCCGAGGTGCTCACCAATGTGTTCTATTCGCAGGACGGCAGCTCGACGCTGATAATGGTTCAGTATGCGAACTCCGGCTCCTCCCAGATAACCATGGACGCAATAGCCTCCATACGCAAGATAATGAACAAGAACATGCTCCTGAGCGGTCTTTCGGCGATAACCGTCGATACCAAAGACCTGACAAACAGCCAGGCTCCGCTCTATGTTGTGATAGCCATCGCCTTAGCGCTCATAGCCCTGTCGTTTACGATGACCTCGTGGGTGCTCCCGTTCGTGCTGCTTGCGGCGCTGGGAACCGCGGTCATATATAACATGGGCACGAATATAATCTTCGGCGAGATATCATTCATAACAAAGAGTATCGCCGCTATCCTGCAGCTCGGCGTCACGGTCGACTACTCGGTCTTCCTCATGGACAGGTTCGAGGAGGAGAAGAAGCGCCACGACATAAACAGAGACGCCATGGCGGCGGCGATAGACTCGACTTTTACCTCCCTCATGGGCAGCTCGCTGACCACCGTTTTCGGCTTCCTTGCGCTGTGCTTCATGAGCTTCACGCTCGGCAAGGACATGGGCCTTGTCATGGCGAAGGGCGTTATCCTCGGCGTTATAACCGTCGTCACCTTCCTGCCCGCGCTGATACTCATGCTCGACAAGGTTATCGAAAAGACGCGCCACAAGAGCCTCGCTCCGAAGTTCAACAAGCTGAGCGACTTTGCGATAAAGCACAGAAGAGTCATGGCGATAATCTTCCTGGTGCTCTTTATCCCCGCCTATTTCCTGCAGAACAACGTCAAGAAGTATTACAATATGGATAAGGCGATACCGCAGGATCTGCCCTCGATATCCGCGCTCAACACGATGAAGAAGGATTTCAACATGGCGACGACCCACTTCATCATCCTTGACGACAAGATAAGCGAGGCAAATATAAACGCTCTGACGAGCGAGCTGAACGAGGTCGAGGGCGTCACCAATGTCCTCTCACTCAACAGCTTCATCGGCACGGCAATTCCCAACGCCATGCTCCCCGATTCCATAAAGGAGATATGCGTCCAGGACGGAAAGCAGCTCATGATGCTCAACTCCTCCTACTCGGCGGCAACCGACGAGGAGAACGCGCAGATAGATAAGATAACCTCGATAGTCAAGAAATACGACGAGGGCGGAATACTGACGGGAGAAGGTGTTTTGACAAAGGATTTGATATCGGTTGCCGAGAAGGACTTCATAGTTACCGGAGCCATATCAATGCTTGCAATATTCATACTTGTTGCGATAGTATTCAAGTCTCTGACGATACCGCTGATACTTGTAGCGTCCATAGAGCTCGCCATTTGGGTCAACATCAGCATCTCGACTCTGACGGGTACGACGATATGCTTCATAGCGCCGACCATTATAAGCTGCGTGCAGCTGGGCGCAACGGTCGACTACGCGATACTCATGACCACGAGATTCAGAGAAGAGCTTCAGAAGAGCGGCGATAAGCTCAAGGCTATCAAAACAGCCGCGCAGGAGTCGAGCAAATCTATCTTCCAGAGCGCGCTCGTGTTCTTCAGCGCAACCTTCGGAGTCTACTGCATCTGCGATATCGATATAGTCAAGGGCGTGTGCCTCATGCTCGCAAGAGGCTCCGTTATCAGTGCATTCGTCATTATGGTTATGCTCCCCGGCATACTCACAATCTGCGAAGGCATTATCAATAAAACATCCGTCGGCTGGCGTGCTCCCCGCGTTAAAAAGGAGCGCAAGAGCCGCAAGGCCAAGGCTTGAATAAGGAGGGCAATAAAAATGAAGAAAAACTTTATTCTCAAATCGGCGCTTTGCCTCACCCTCGCGGCGAGCATACTCACCATGGGCGCCTGCAAGAGCACGGGCGATAACGGCGACACCACTTCGGCATCCGGCGACGAGCAGTCTGCGCCCGTATACTATACCGACACCCCCGGCTCCGTCAAAAAGAGCGAGACCGTCTATGTCAACATGGACAACGGCGGAAAGGTCAAGGATATAACCGTCACCGATTGGCTCCACACCGACAAGGGTCAGGTCAAGGTCAGCGACACAAGCTCGCTGAAGAATATAACCAATGTCAAGAGCAATATAAAGCCCGTCAGCGAAAACGGCGGAATCACCTGGCATATGGACACCACCGACCTCTATTACAGCGGCAAGAGCAATAAGGAACTGCCCGTAAAGATAGACATCAAATATTTCCTCGACGGCAAAGAGATGTCCGCCAAGAAGATTTCCGGCAAGAGCGGCAAGGTCGAGATAAAGATATCCGTTGAAAACAATCTCTACAAAACAGAGAAGATAAACGGCAAGAATGTTAAAATCTACAACCCCATCGCAGTAGTGGGCGGCATGGTTCTGCCCGAGGGTCAGTTCCGGAATATGACCCTGACAAACGGCAAGCTCATCGGCGACGGTACAAAGCAGATAGCGCTCGTCGTCAGTATGCCCGGAATCAACGAGACCCTCGGCCTCGACAAGCTCAATATAGAGGATTTGAACTTCGCCACGGAGTTCACCCTTTCGGCGTACGTCGAGAACTTCTCGCTCGGCAATATGTACTTTGCGGCCGTACCGCTGTCCATGCTCGGCACGGAGTTCAAGATGCCCGACAGCCTCGATGACCTCCAGACCACTCTCGGCCAGCTCAAGGAGCTTGAAAAGGCGCTCAACTCAATGGATCCCAATAAGGTTATCACGAGCCTTATGACCGACAAGACGAAGATAAACGAGCTTGTCAGCACCATTAACGAGGCAGTCGAGCTCTATCAGAACAACCGCGTTCTTTTTGAGATACTGCCCAAGTATATGACCGAAGAGAACATTGCGAAGTTCAAAAAGCTCTTTGACAGCCTCAATCCCGATGAGCTCAAGGAAGTCGTAGCCCTGCTCAACAACCCCGTGCTCCAGAAGTTCTTCAAGAATCTGCCCGAGATAGCTGAAAACATGAACGATGTCCTGCCCCTTATCGAGGAGCTTTCAAAGGATATGTCAGACCCCGAGGTCAAAAAGGCCATAGATAACCTGCCTCAGACCCTCGAGCAGCTCTCCAAGATACAAAAGACGGTTGAGGACAATCAGGAGGTTATCGACGAGCTTGCAAAGCTTATGAGCAAGGAAAATGTTCAGAAGCTCAACGACCTTATCGACAGCATCGATTCCAGCGACTATGCGGGCAAGCTTCAAAAGTACGGCGTGCTCGCCGAGGATGCCGATGACCTGATAGCGAAGCTCCAGGCGATGATCTCCTACGGCACGACCTACGATATCTATACCGAGAAGACCCCAGGCACCGAGTCTAACGTCATGTTCATCTATCAGACTGCGCCTATTGCTTCAAGCAGCAGCACCTCTACAACCGCGACCGACACCACCGAGTCGCTTCCGTGGTACAAGAAGATATTCAAAAAATAAAATCAGAAGCCTAAAAGGCTGCGAACTGCGGGAGTTTCCTGCGGTTCGCAGCCTTTTTTTGGGGACAAAAACGGAGAAATGTCCAAAAATACGACACTTTCCGAAAGGTGAGATTTTTTGGCACAAAACTGAAATTTTGACCGTGTGAAAAAATAATCGGGACTGCTATAATATACCCAAAGACCGACGGACGCGGCAGTCCCTCTTTTCCATCTTTTCCCTTATTCCTTACAAATTCTGCCAAGTCTGTCGGTTTTATTTACAGCGAAAGGACAGTGTCAAAAAGTGGCTTCCTTAACCCACAAAACCGGAAGAGCGGCTTTTTCCGTCGCTGCCGATGCCGTACTCAAACAGACAGATAAGGACAGAAACAAGGCATTTCACTCCATTGTGGATCTTGCGGAGAAATTCATGGGCGAGGCGCAGCAGCTCTGGACATCGTGCCCGCACCACGTCGCCAAGCACACGAACTACAAGAGCGACTACACAAAATAACCAACCACTTGCGATTACTATCCTCCAAAATAGTTATTGCCTTTCCAAATGACGGCGGGAGCGCATCGGATATCCGATGCGCTCCTGTCGTTTTGTTATTTGCCGTTTTTCTCTTCGAGTGCCTTGCGAAGTGCTGTTGCGAACTGATCGGGGCACGAGGTCTGCTTGAAGCCGCAGCGTATGCCGTCGAACCTGTCGATAACGTCCTCGGCGTTCATGCCCTCGACTATTGAGGATATGCCCGAGAGGTTGCCGTTGCAGCCGCCCGTGAAGCGGACATTGTGAACGGTGTTGTCGTCGTCGAGATCAAAGTCGATTCGCCTTGAGCAGGTGCCGTGAGTTTTATATGAATATGTCATATGCGTTCCTCCGTTTTATTATATTACTCATATTCTAACCTAAAACGGAGGCTTTTTCAATATGTCGGGGAAATTACATCAGGATATACATTAGAGCGAATATCAGCAGCATATCCGCGCCGTCCGCCGCAAGGATTATAATAAGCGAAAGCAGAAGCCGCTTATCGCCGTCAACGGGGGGCGCGGGCGGATTTTGCGGCTTCTGCGGTTCCGGTGTTTTCGGCGGCTCGGGATTTTTGCACTGTGCGCCGCTTTCTTTTATGGCCGCGCGCTTTTGCATCTCCTTTGCGCTGGCTATAGCTCTCTCGCGCATTCGCCGCAGCTCGTTTTCCGTATATGCGGGCATACCTATTTCCTCCCGAGTTCCTCTATCATCGGCAAAAGGTCAATGAGCTTTATCAGCTGCATGGCGTCGTCGGCTCTGCGGCGGCGCGGCTCGCTTAAAAGCGGACGCAGAGCGGCTATGAGGTCGCAGCGGCTGTCGCGGCGGTTCATCGCGCCCATTATCTGCGCTATCTTCGCCATTGCGGTCGGGTCTAAAGAAAAGCCCTGCCCGCCGCCCTCCTGCTCCTGCTCCGCAGAGCCGAGCAGGCTGCGCGCCGCGTCGCCGAGCGCCTTCATGTCGTCGTCGCTTAAAGAGGAGAGTATGTCGCCGATATTGTCCATAGCTTACCCCTTGCCGTTTACTCCGAATTTCTTCATCAGCCTCTGTGCCTCCGGACTTTGCAGCAGCTTTTCGAGAGCCGATTTGTCGCTCAGAACCTCGTTTAGCCTCTGCCGTTTTTCCTCGCTCAGCTGTTTTGACAGCGCAGCCGCAGCCTTTTCGGGGTCGGGGGAGTCCTTGCCGCCGAGACTGCCGGCGAGCGCCATAAGCTGTTCGGGCGTCATGTTCCCGCTGCCGTTAATATTGCTCATTGCAAAACCACCTTTTTTCATATATAATAAACTTATGCACGCATACGGCGCATAGAACCTGCCGGCGTGCGGTCATTATGCGGACTTGAAGTCCGAAAACGGGGCGAAACAATGCGGATACTTGTTATTTCCGATTCTCACGGTATGCCCTCGCGCATACTCGATGCCGTTGAAGCTCATCCCGAGGCGGAAGCTTTGATTTTTCTCGGCGACGGAGAGAGCGACATCGAAATGCTCGAGAGCTATTGCCGCAGTCTGCCGAGCATGATAAGAGTCGCCGGCAACTGCGACTTTTCCTCAAAGCTGCCGCTCATGCGGGTGGTGACTCTCGGCGGCAAGAAAATTTACTGCACCCACGGCCATACCGAGCACGTCAAGTACGGCACGGACGAGCTTATTTGCCGCGCAAGGCAGGAGGGTGCCGACATAGTATTATACGGCCATACCCACTCGGGTGTTACCGCATATGACGACGGGCTCTATATAATGAACCCCGGCAGCATACGCGACGGGCACTACGGCATGATAGACATAGTGCCCGGCGGAATAATGCTCAACGAAGCGAAACTTTGAGGTGAAAAATGTCTGCTCCGCTTTTCGAAGCCGTTAAGGCGCACGCAAAAAAGCAAAAGGTCAGTATGCATATGCCCGCGCACAAGGGGAATTTCTCCGCGCTCGGGAGTATACAGGACTTTGATATAACGGAGATACCGGACACCGGCAGCCTCTTTGACGGCGAGGGCGCAACGGCTCTCGCGGAGGCGCAGGCGCAAAAGCTGTTCGGCTCTGCGGCGACGTTTATGAGCGCCGGGGGCTGCACGCTCTGCATTCAGGCCATGCTCAGAGCCGCCGCGCCGAGAGGCGGAAAGGTCGTCTGCGGGCGCGTTGTTCACCGCAGCGCGATAAATGCCATGTCCCTGCTCGGCATAGAGCCCGTCTGGGTTCTGCCGGACGGCAGCGCGGGAGAGCTGTTCTCGGGGCGCATAACGGCTGAGAATGTCCGCCGCGCGCTCAAAAAAACGCCCGACGCAAGGGCGGTGTATCTGACCTCACCCGACTACTTCGGGGTGCTCTCCGATATCGGCGCGATAGCGGACACCGCGCGCGAGTTCGGCGTGCCGCTGCTTGTCGACTGCGCCCACGGAGCGCATCTTAAATTTTTGGAAAAGGATATCTCTCCGCTCGCCCTCGGCGCTTCGATGAGCGCGGAGAGCGCGCATAAAACTCTGCCCGTCCTAACGGGCGGCGCGTGGCTTCAGATAGGCGACGAAAGCTTTGTGCCGGAGATACGCCGCGCAATGGCTCTTTTCGGCTCGACGAGCCCGTCCTATCCGATAATGATATCCTTAGACCTTGCGCGGGATTGGCTGGAGAATAACGCGGGCGAGTTTGTCCGCCTGAGCCGCCGTGTGCAAAGGACCGCGGAGCTCTGCCGCTCGTTGGGATTAGCTCTGCCCGAGGGCGACTGCGACCCGACGCGCATAGCCTTTGATGTTCGACGTTTCGGCTTTGACGGCGAGGATGCCGGCGAGCTGCTGCGCGGGCACGGAATCGAGCCCGAATATGCGGGACTCGGAAAGATAATTCTCATCCCCTCCGTCATGAACACGGACAGGGACTTCGACAGGCTCGACGAAGCGCTGAAATCGATATTTTCAAAAGCCGAGCCGAGCGGCAAAAAGCCCGTTAAGGTCAACGCATTTTTTCCGCAGACCGCCATGACACCGCGCGAAGCGCTGCTCGCGGAATGCGAATATATTGATATCGATTTCGCCCTCGGACGGACGGCTGCCGAGGCGTATTGCCCGTGCCCGCCCGCCATTCCCGCCGCTATGCCGGGGGAGATACTCGGCGAAAGGGAAATCAAGGCGCTTCGCAGATACGGTATTTTCAATATAAAAGTTGTAAAATAGCCGAAGATGTTTTATAATATTATTGAGTAAGATATGCAAGTAAAACAGAAAGGAGCCTTTCCGATGAAACTCATCATTGCGATAATCAGCAACGACGACTCGTACGACGTATTAAGCGAGCTGACAAAGGCCGGATTTGACGCAACAAAGCTGTCGACAACGGGCGGATTTTTAAGCGCGGGCAACGTCACCCTGCTCATAGGCGTTGAGGACAGCCGCGTTGACGACGTCATGGAGATACTCAGGGAAAACTGCTCCAGACGCACTCAGCTCATGAGCGCCGCCCCCGCCTACAATGCGGAGAGCTTCGTCACCCTGCCCGTTCAGGTGGCGATCGGCGGAGCGACCGTGTTCGTTGTGAACATGGCGGATTTTTATAAGCTGTAACGCCGGAGAATATATGGGATTTGAATCTTTGCAAATATCGGAGCCGCTGAAAAAGGCTCTGAGTTCCTCCGTGAACTCAGGGCGTTTTCCCCATGCCGCGATACTCGAGGATGAGGACGGCGAACGCCTTATGCAGACCGCAAAGACCCTCGCCGCCGCGCTGGTGTGCTCGGGGGAGGGCAAGCCCTGCGGCAGATGCATAAACTGTCTCAAGGCACTCTCCGATTCGCATCCCGATATAAAAATATTCGAGCCCGACCCCAAAACGGATAATTTCAGGATTGAAACCGTCCGTGAGCTGCGCTCGGATGCCTACATAGTCGCAAACGAGGCGGACAGAAAGGTGTATATCCTGAAGGACGCGCAGAATATGCTCGTCCCCGCGCAGAATGCACTGCTCAAGGTGCTCGAGGAGCCGCCGGAGGGCGTGTGCTTTCTGCTGCTGACGGATGACAGAAACGTGTTTTTGCAGACCGTCCTCTCCCGCTGCGCCGTGTTTTCGCAGGGCGGCGGCAGGCGAGTGGACAGCGGCGTTTTGGACGCCGCGAGGGCTGTGGCGGCGGCCGTGCCGGAGGCTAACGAATATCCCCTGCTCGCGGCGACGGCGGCATTTGAAAAGGATAAGACGCTGTTCAGAGCCGCCTTGCAGGTTCTGCCGGAATTTTTCCGCGCTGCGGTGCTGATAAAATCCGGAGCCGAAGCGCCCGAGGAGTATAGAGACACGGCGCAAAAGCTCGCCGTTAATATAACCACGGCGAATCTCATGCGCATGATAACCTGTATAGACGGACTCGCGGCAGCGTTTGAAAGAAACGAAAATTACACTCTGCTCATTACACGTATGTGCGCCGAGCTGCGCCGTGCGTCGGGCAGATGAAAGGATGGAATATATGGCTCAGGTCATAGGAGTTAAATTCAGAGAGGTCGGAAAGGTCTATTATTTCGACCCTCTCGATAATAAATTCGAAAAGGGCGATTATGTTATCGTCGAGACTGTTCGCGGAATGGAGTGCGGCGAAGTGGCGCTCGAAAACAGCGAGGTCAGCGACGAGGAGATAGTCAAGCCCCTGAAGTCCGTGGTGCGCCGCGCGACGGACGAGGATCTCAAGATAGTCGAGGAGAACCGCAAAAAGGAGCAGGAGGCTTTTGATATCTGCCTTCAGAAGATAGCCGACCACGGGCTCGACATGATGAAGCTCGTCAATGTCGAATATGCCTTTGACGGCAAGAAGATACTCTTCTATTATACCTCCGACGTCAGAGTCGATTTCCGCGAGCTTGTCAAGGACCTTGCCCGCGTGTTCCGCACGAGAATAGAGCTCAGGCAGATAGGCGTGCGCGACGGCTCGAAGATGCTCGGCGGTCTGGGCATGTGCGGCAGACCGTTCTGCTGCAGCACGTTTATAGGCGACTTCCAGCCGGTGTCGATAAAGATGGCAAAGGAGCAGGGTCTCTCACTCAATCCGGTCAAGATAAGCGGCACCTGCGGCAGGCTCATGTGCTGCCTGAAATACGAGCAGGACAACTACGAGTATCTTCTGAAGATAACCCCGAAGCAGGGCGCTCTCGTTGAGACTCCCGAGGGCAGGGGAACGGTAGTTGAGGTGAACCTCCTCTCCGGCCAGCTCAAGGTCAGGCTCGACCGCTGCCCCGATGCCGCGCCGCACGCGTTCGGCCGCCGCGAGGTAAAGACCATAAAGGACGGCAAAATCAAGGTTGAACGCTCCGAGCTTGAGGCTCTCAAGGGAATAGAATAAATACGGGTATAATTTACTCTTGATTTTTCAATATAATGTGTTACAATGATTATACAGCATATGCGGAGATTCTCCGCCGATTGCTGACAGATAAATTGATTAAGGAGGATTGACTAATGGCTTATCATATCAGCGACGATTGCATTTCCTGCGGCGCTTGCGAGGCTGAGTGCCCCGTAGGAGCTATTTCCGAGGGCGACGGCAAGTATGAGATCAACGCGGATCTCTGCACCGAGTGCGGTTCCTGCGCAGATGCTTGCCCTGTTGGAGCTCCCCAGCAGTAATCAATCTTTACATCGGAAAAGTCTGTACAGCTTATACTGTGCGGACTTTTTACTTTTATATATAAAAAATCATCCTCCGTATGGTGCCATACGGAGGACGTTTTATGCTTTTGAATCAGCTGATCAGCCGAGCTTCGGCTTGAGAACGGTCTCATAGAAATTGTCGACTGCCGCGTAGAAGTCCTCGACGCCGCCGTCGTTCTTGATGACATAGTTCGCCATCTTCTCGCTCTCGCTGGTGTGGAAGATCTCCTCCTCGTGGAGATCGTTCTCGCGGAGCTTCTCAACGCTCTTGCCGTCGCGCTCGGAGCCGCGGGCTATCATTCTCTGATAACGAACCTCGTCGTCGCTGATAACAACGTCAACAAGGATGAAATCCTCGCCGAAAGCCTTGCGGAAAATCTCTATATCCGAGGGCGGACGAATGCCGGAGACAAGGTAGTTCGGAGCGTCCGACTCCTTTATCTTCTTGACTATCATCTCGGGGAAGAAGGTCTGGCCGAACTCGCCCATGTACTTCTTGCTGGTGGCGTGAAGATTGTCGCGGGTCAGCTCAAGGCCGTCCTTGGTTGCGAGCTCGCGGACAACGTCGCCGATGGAAATCATCGGGAAGCCGTACTTCTGAGCAACATAATCAAGGAAGAAATCCTTGCCTGTGCCGTTCTTACCGACAGCTGCTAAAATCATAATTTATACCTCCAATTTGTTTTCGCAAATATTATATATTATGCTGCAGGCTTTGTCAATTCCCGATTCGGTCGGCGCCGTGAACCCGCACGCATATCGCGGTCATATCGTCGGATTTTTTTCCTTTGCGGCGGCTCAAGGCGGCGGCGGTCAGCTCCTCGGCGAGCCCCTGAGCGTCCCCGCGCCAGGAGCGCAGGAGCTTCAATATCCACTCGCTGCCGTCCGCAGCCACGCCGTCCGATATCATAACCACCGTGTCGCCTTCGCGCAGCTCGGTGCCCGCCGTTGAAAAACCTATGCGGCTGAGTATTCCCGCCGGGAGCGACGGCAGCTCGAGTATCGCCGTGCGCCCCGCACGCTTTATGAAGCACGGCGCGGCGCCGGCCTTGAAGAAGCTTATCTCGCCCGAGTAGGGGTCGAGCGACGCTATGTCGAGCGTTGCAAGGCTCTCGTCCTCGCTCTTTGCTATGAGCGCGGTGTTGACGGTTCTGAGCGCCGCCTCGCAGGAGAGCCCCGAACAGATGAGCGAAGCGAAAAGGTCTGTCGCCATAGCGGAATCGACGGCGGCGCGCCTGCCCGTCCCCATGCCGTCGCTCAAAATTATCACATTCCGCCCGTCCTCGAGCCCCACGCAGTCGCAGCAGTCGCCGCAGTCACCGTCGTCCGAGGCGGGGCGCTGATCGGAGCCTATTTCAAAGCAAAAGCGCGGCTTTTCGCCGAAGGTCAGCTCGACTCCGCCCTCTGTGTCGCGTATGGCGGGGAGAGCCAAAGCCGCTCCGAGCTCTTGAGAGAGCGTATCGGCGGCTTTTCGCAGGACGGAGTTTTCCGGCAGCTCCGCAGCTTTCGCCGTGAGCTTAATATGCCCCTCGCAGTCTCTTTTGCAGCAGGCGGAGATAATATTCAATCCGAGTTCGCCGAGCACGTCAACGGCGCAGGAGGTCTGCGCGGGGAGGAACATTTCACTCCTTGCCGTCTGCGCAGCGATTTCGCCTATGATATCAGCCATCGCGCCGAAGCTATCCGCAACGGCACGGCGGAGCTGGTTTGTCTTTTGCGCCGCGCAAGCCGATGCGACGCTGCCCGCAAAAATTCGGTTGAAGCTTTCGGCTACAGCGTAAGACTTCGGACATTCGGCGCAGAACTCCGCGCCCAATTCCTCCGAGGTTATATGATTTTCCTCGCGCAGTATTTTTATCGCATCCGAAAAAGCTCGCTCTCGGAGCTTTTCTCTCTTTCCGGCGCACTTCCCGCACCCGGTGCAGACGCTCTGCTTGACCCTCGCGGTCATTATCTCCGCCCCGTCCGGGCGCACGGAGTCTATTCTCTTGCCCGCCCGTTCGATGCATCGCCCTACGCCCTCGAGCGCACTCTCCGCGTCGTTGAGGCGGCGGCACATCTCCCCTCGCTCGCCGTCGGGCGCATATTCCTGCGCGGGGCTCAGCTTTTCCCGCAGCTTTTCGAGCCTTGCACGCGGTATGAGCACGAAAATCAGAGCCGCCGCCGCGCTCTCGGCAATAGCCGCCACCGCCTGCGGGCTCGGGGAGATGACCGCGCTTATTCCGCAGATGCAGATAAATGCCGCCGAAATACCGAACTGACCGAATTTCGAGAACAGCCCGGCACAGAGTCCCGCAGCCGCGTATACGGCACCCAAAGAGGGCTCGCCGCAAGCCGCCGCGAGCGCCGCGCCCGAGCAGATTCCGCCTATTGCGCCGCCCGATTCACGCAGGGCGAAGCACAGCAGCATAACGGCGAGAGCCGCCGCAGTCCCGGCGGGACGGAAGTTCAGTATATTAAGCCGGGCGAAGGCGGTCAGCGCCGCGCAGCAGGAGACGGCGATGCAGATTATATCGTGCCTGCCGAGAGCGTTTGATTTATTTTTGCGCTCCGTAAGACGGAGGGAGCGCGAGAAAAAATATGTCATCCCGCCCGCGAGAATGCAGTCGGAGAGAAAGCTGACAACGCCGTTTAGCGTGAAGCCCTCGACGAGCAGCACGGCTATGCCCGTAGACGCACAGCACAGCGCGGCGGAGACGGGAGCCGTGCGCCGCACGCAGTCCTCGCCGCGCAGACGGTTGACGGAAAAATTTATCAGCGCTGTTCCCGCGACGCATGCCATGTATCTTATTCCCTCCGTGCCCGAAAAGGACAGCAGATAGCCCGAGAGCGAGCCGACCGCCGCCGCAAGGGCGTAGGGCTGAACCGCCGCCGCGGAAAACGCGAGCGCGAGAGGGGACAGTCTGCCGAAAATTTTTGCGTGCGCGAGCAGCAGCCCGGCGGCGCACGAAAAAACGCATTTAAACGCGTGGATGAGCTTCCCGCGCTTTTCTTCATCTATGAATTTGAGCTTGTCCGAGTTTATCCTTGATTTCTCCATTTTTTTCACTTCTCTTTTAGATATTGCGCCGCGACGAAAACCTGTGCGGGCTGTTTTGACACAATTATTATTTTATATTTTCACATATAAAAAATCTGTCAAAAATACCGCGGCAAAAAACACAAGCTTTTGCCGCGGTATAGCGAGAAGTGTCAATATTGAATTTTAACGGTAGAACAAGTTCGCAATAAAGCTCACGGCATGGACGATGCCGAACAGCAGGCTGCGCAGGACGAAGAACGTGCGCCCGAGAAAAGTGAACGAAGTTCGCTCCGAATATTCGGTGGCGGCGTTCGGTGTCTCGGTCATTATTGCGAAATTTGTCATGTATATGTTCCTGCAAACGTCCTCGGGGACAAAGTCCATAGCAATTATTCCGTATGTCTTGCCGTCCTTGAAGTCGTACTTTTTGAGTCTGTGATTGATTATCCGCGAGTTCATCAGCGGTAGACCCAGTCCGACGCAGCTTGACAGGCATATGTTGAAGTTCTCGGGGTCTAACTCGGATTCGAGGAATGTTGTGACTGCCTGCCATTTTTTGCTGCCGCCGAGCTTATACGAATCCTGAACATAGAGGTGCGAATAGGTTTTGCCCGTCGAGGCTTTTTTCATGCTGCCCGATATGAAGTTTATGACCTCTTTTACGGGGACGTGCGGATATGCGCCGAAATCGAGGCCGCTGTTCTGATCGTCGAACTTCGAGCGGTCGGCTTTGACAACGCGCAGGAGAACTATCTTGCCGCGCACCTCACCGAGGGTCGGGATACGGTTTTCGAGAAACCATATATCCTCTTGACCCTTTATGCACTGCTCGTAGAAGGCGTCGAAGAACACCGTGCCCGTCTTGCCGTTACCCTCCTTGAGCTGGAAAAGCACGGTCTCGCCGGGATTCTTCTTCAAAAAGTCGGCGCACATCTCGACGGCGTCCGCCGCCGTGAGCTTCTCGGCTTTTACGCCGTAAGCCTTTCGGCAGGAGGCCGCCGAGTGAACGGCAACCAGCCTTTTATCCTTTTGAAGCTCGAAGCGCATATCAAAGTAGCGTGCGCCGCGGTAGAGCTGCTCCGAGACGGAGCCGTCCTGTGTCTTGAATATCGGACTGATGTCAACATACTTCGTCGAGCTGTCATGCGTGCCGGGCATATTTATGGCTGTTATCGGCACATCCGGCTTTATCGCGCTCATCCAGTTCGACCCGTCGATTTCACTCTCCGATTCTTCGGCAAAGGCGCAGGTGCTTATGCCGCCGAGTACAAATGAAGCGAGCGCGAGCGAAACGAATCTGAGAAGCTTCTTTTTCATGTTATTCTTCCTCCTTTAGATATATCTTGACGCTCGAATAAGTTTTTGCGGTGGAGCGGGTCAGGTTGAGTCCGGCGTTCATGAGATTGGAGCCGGAATAAACTCTCCCGTCGAAGTCGCAGATGTAGCGCTTTTCGGGGTCGAGACCCTTGAATCTGAGAATGAAGAACGGCACTTCGGGCGCGCGCATGGTTACGACCGTCGCAAGAGCCTCGCTCTTGTCCTGCGCGACAAAGCTCCACGCGCAGCGATATCCGTCATCGTAGGGGCTTTTGAGCCGATAGAGGTCACCAGAGTGAATGAGGTCATAGTATTTGTGGTATTCGTCAACCTGCTTTTTTACCTGCCCGCGCTCCTCTGCGCTCAGCTCATTCGGGTCAAGCTCGTAGCCGAACGTGCCCCAGAGCGCGACGTCGCCCTTTACTTTGTAATCCGTCCTGTCGCAGGCGGAGACGTGAGCGCCCATAGTCGAGGCGGGGTAGCACATCGAGGTGCCGAACTGAATCGTCAGCCGCTCTATTGGGTCGGTGTTGTCGCTCGCCCAGATCTGCTGAGAGAATGCGAGCATGGCGGGGTCGAAGCGCCCGCCGCCGCCCGAGCAGTTTTCAAAGAGCATATCGGGGAACGCGTCGCGTATCCTGCCCATGAGCTCGTATGTGCCGAGAATGAAGCGGTGGAAGAACTCGCCCTGCCTGTCCGCGGGCAGCAGAGCGGAGCCCGCGTCGGAAATATTGCGGTTGAAGTCCCATTTGATATAGTCTATTTTATATTTCGAGAGCACGGAGTACATCTGGTCGAATATGTTGTCGCGCACATCTTTTCGGGACATATCAAGAACATACTGATGCCTGCCTATGCAGGGCTTGCGGTTCGGAACATGGACGCACCAGTCGGGGTGGGCGCGGAACAGCTCCGAGTCGGGGGAGATCATCTCCGGCTCGTACCATATTCCGAATTTCAGCCCGAGAGCGTTTACTCTGTCTATAAGCTCGCCCAAGCCGCCCTTGAGCTTGCTCTCGTTTACGAACCAGTCGCCCAGGGAGCTGCGGTCGTCGTTGCGCTCGCCGAACCAGCCGTCATCCATGACGAGCATATCCATGCCGAGCTCCTTTGCACGCTCGGCGAAGGAGACGAGCTTTTCCGTATCAAAATCAAAATATGCCGCCTCCCAGCTGTTTATCAGCAGGGGACGCTTTGCGGTTTTCCATTTGCCGCAGACGAGATTGTTGTTATAGAGCCTGTGATATGTGCGGCTCATCTCGCCTATGCCCGCGTTCGAATAGACGATAACCGCCTCGGGAGTCATAAAGCTCTCGCCGGGCTCAAGGCGCCAGGAGAAGTCATTGGGGTTTATGCCCATGACTATGCGCGAGGTGCCCGAGAAGTCGCATTCGGCGCAGAACTCGAAGTTGCCGCTGTAAACGAGATTGAAGCCGTAGGCCTCACCGCTGTCCTCGTCGGCATTTTCGGAGACGAGAGCCGCAAACGGGTTTTGGCAGTGACTCGAAACTCCGCGCTTGCTCGCAATTCCCTGAAGTCCGTGGGCGAGCGGGCGGCGCTCCTCGGAGCGCTCCTTGGCATGTCTGCCGTAGAGCGTTATGAGGTCGTAATCCATGCTCGGCAGGTCGACGCACAGGCTCATCGCGCGTTCGATATCCGCAGGCTTCTGTGATGCGTTCTCGATTTTTGCGCTGCGTATGATTACATCGAGCGCGTTGAATACGGTATATATGAGCGTGACGCGAATATCGGTCGCTCTGTCCGCCATATAGATTTCGAGCGTGTCCGCCTCGCTGTCGCTGTTGAGGTAAACAGACGGCAGGGGCTCGGCGGACGGCTTGCCCGCGTATATCCTGTGCCCCTCGTAGCGCATATCGGTAACGGTGTTGCCGTCCGCATTTTTTATTGATAACGCGCTCACCCTGAAATCTCCGCAGCCGTTGCAGCCGTATTCCATGGGCGCGCAGTCGGGCGAAAAATCGTGCGAGTCGGTATAGTGCTCATTGGTCAGCGGGCTGAACGACGCGCAGCGCGGACGAAACGAACGAGCCTCAAGCCCCTCGGTGTCGGCTATCTTGCTGCCGTAATATAAATTGACGAGCTGGTCGGAGTCGACGACTCCGATAACATAGCTCGAATTGGGAGTGTCAAGCTTGAATATCCTGTTCTTGCTGTCAAAATTTATCATTGTATATTATCCTCCGTTGCGGTTTTATTTTTCGGCAAAGCGTTCGGGAGCTTCGTGTTATGCCTCCACCTCTCCGAGAGAGGGCAGGCCTCCGCGTCTTAAAAACTCCTCGAAGAGCTGTTTTTTGTATTCTTCGGGGTAGTCGTAGCCCCAGAGCATTTTTATCGCGGCGAAGTTTTCAAAGGTTTCGTCGGGATAAACTTTCGCGCTGCCGACCGAGTAGGGCAGGGGGAATTCAACCGTGCCGTCGGAGGCTATGAAATATTCCTCGGCTATAGAGCAGGCGACTCTGTTCGCCTCCTGCTTCGGATATTCCTCGTCTAATTTTATTTTTGTTATCGGAAACATTACTGTCTTTGCGTCAGCTCTGCGGTAGAACTCGGACGAAGCGCCGCTGTGCCCGTGGTGGGACTGCTGCATAATGTCGCAGCCGAGCGTTTTTTCTGTGTAGCGCGCCGTCAGTATGTCGCTCTCGACATCTGCGGCGTCGCCGGGGAATATTATCCTCGTCCCGTCTGCCTCGAGCGCGAGCACGCATGAGGTGTTGTTGAAGTTTTCGAGACTTTGAGGCCAAACGTCCTCCTGAGTGCAGAGCACGTCAAAGCGAAGATTGCGCACGAAGAACCGCTGCCCCGTGTGGAGCTTCACGGCGGGAATTTTGCAGGAGCGGGCGCAGTCCTCAAACCGCCTTATATATTTCTTGTTGGACTCGCCCCAGCTCATGCTGTCGCGGTGGTCTATGGGCGCGTCGTTGTAATATAGCCTTTCGATTTCGACCGCCGAGCCGTATTCGCGGATAAAATCGACAAATTGGCTCACATGGTCGTCGTGCGCGTGGCTGAAAAACCAGCCCGCAATAACCGTCCGCTCGCCGTCGGGCGTGCGCTCGCGCAGAAAGCGGTATATCCTCTTGTGGTCGTTGGGCTGAAGAAAGTGCCCGCTGTCTATAATAAAAAAGCTGTTGTCCGCGCAGCGCAGGATATAGCACATCCCACAGTCGATATACGAGTGGTCGTTTTCAAACTGCCACAGAGCGCTGCCGCACCTTCTCTCATATTTCGGCTCCTCGCACTCGAACCGAGCCGAGAACGGGTCGCATATGACGCGCAGGCTTTTTTCCGACGGACAGAAATATATGTGGATGAGCATATCCCCGTGATATGATGCGTGTCTGTTTTCTTCGAGGTCGTTGCGCTGAAAAATCGTATAGCCGAGCTTTTCGCACTCGCCGCAGATTTTTGAAAAATCCGATTCCGCCGCGCCTTTTATAAGCCGCATATACGCGCCGTCGCCGCAGTCGTAAACGGAACTTTCGCCGCATATTGCATTTTCGCAGAGCCTGCCGAGCAGTTCTTTTGCGTTCATATATTCCCTCCGTCGTTCGGTATGCGATAATCATATCACAAATTGCTACATTAGGGAAGTTGTTTATTGATCAAATTGGTGAAAATAACAAGAAAAAAGACGGCAAATATAAAAATACAAGCGCGAATACCGAGCAGAAAAGGAAAGAGGATGAATTTCCCGAGCGAAGAAAAGAAAAACAACCCGAAGCAAGAAAAGCCATGCCCGCAAAGAGAGACAGAAGCATCATTACAAACGCTGAGATCTCAAAGGCTTTTAGTTTCCTCTGACGAGATTTCTTATTGTTGTACTTTTCGGACTTGCTTTTTTTGAACATATAATTTCGCCTCTCAACTGTGACATTTAGTGAATGTCAATATTTATCTAATCATAACATATAATAGCCTTATTGACAATCACTGAATGTCTCGGAGGCTTTTTTATGTTTATCAACAAAGCAAAAGACGGGCTTAACAATGTCTGCGGAAAAAATATAGCCGTTCTGCGCAAAAATATGGAGCTTTCGCAGCGGCAGCTCGCCGATGCATTTCAGCTCGCGGGGCTCGATATAGACAAAAACGCCGTTCAGCGTATCGAGTGCGGTAAACGCTTTGTGACGGACATCGAGGTTATCGTGATAGCCGACACTCTCGGAGTGAGCCTTGAAGCCTTGCTCAGACAGGATATCGGAAAATAAAATTCACACAAAAAGCGTTGACAAGGCATTTGATTTGTGTTAGAATAACTTACGCTTTATGGAGAGATACCGAAGCGGTTATAACGGAACGGTCTTGAAAACCGTCGTACGGCAACGTACCGTGGGTTCGAATCCCACTCTCTCCGCCAGCGACAACAACAAAACTTTATAATATAAGTTACCATGCAGAAGTACTCAAGTTGGTGACGAGGCGCCCCTGCTAAGGGCGTAGGTCGGGAAACCGGCGCGAGAGTTCGAGTCTCTCCTTCTGCGCCAAGAAGAAACGGCAATTTTCGAAAGAAGATTGCCGTTTCTTTGTTTTTTCACTTTTCACTCATCGTTCTTCTCTTTTCTCTGAAATCGTCGTTTTCAAATACAAAAGCACTTGCAATGCAGGCGCTTTTTTCAATGAAATTCACCCTGTCAAAGACTGCCGCACGGCCGTATCCGCCCTTTTTAACTTTAATGTGCAAAATTTTTATTGCACAAGGCGCGATATAATGATATTATATATATTAGTTTTATTTTTGGGATGTGATGACATGGATTCAAGCTATCTTCCGGCAGGATATAAGCCCCTGCTTGATATCAGGCAGACTCAGGTGGCTATCAAGAAGGTCAAGGATTTCTTTGAGAGGGATCTCGCAATTCAGCTCAACCTGACCCGCGTCTCCGCGCCGCTTTTTGTGCGCTCGGATTCCGGACTCAACGATACATTGAACGGCGTTGAGCGCCCTGTGGCGTTCGACATAAAGGATATGGACTGCGATGTTGAAATAGTCCAGTCGCTCGCAAAGTGGAAGCGCCGCGCCCTCAAGGACTACGGCTTCAAGCCCGGCGAGGGTATCTATGCCGACATGAACGCCATACGCCGCGACGAGGATACGGATAATATCCATTCCGTCCTTGTCGACCAGTGGGATTGGGAGAAGATAATAACTCCCGAGCAGCGCAACGTCGATTCCCTCAAGAGAGCCGTCCGCGCCATTTACAGAAGCCTGCGCCATACGGAGACGTATATAGCCGAGGAATATGACATTGTCGGCAAGTTCCTGCCCGACGAGATATATTTTATCACCACGCAGGAGCTCGAGGATATGTATCCCGACCTCACCCCCAAGCAGCGTGAGAATGAAATCGCCCGCGACAAGGGTGCGGTGTTTATCATGCAGATAGGCGGCAAGCTCCGCTCCGGCGAAATCCACGACGGACGTGCGCCTGACTATGACGACTGGAGTCTCAACGGCGATATCGTCGTATATTATCCTCTGCTCGATATGGCATATGAGCTGTCGAGCATGGGCATTCGCGTCAATGCCGAGTCGTTGGCCTCTCAGCTCGAGGAGAGAGGCTGCCCCGAACGCGCAAAGCTCCCGTTCCAGCGCGACCTGCTCAACGGCAATCTTCCGCTGACTATGGGCGGCGGCATAGGCCAGTCGCGTATGTGTATGTTCTTCCTGAGAAAGGCGCATATCGGCGAGGTTCAGGCCTCCACCTGGTCGCAGGAGACAGTGGATGCGTTCAGAGCGCAGGGCATCTGCCTGCTGTAAAAAATATCCGCCCATCGGCGGCGCTCGTAAAACAGTTAAAGAAAATAAAGAAAGCCAAGCAGCATTTTTCTGCTTGGCTTTTACTGTTCGCTATAGTTGTTTGCTATATATTCGGATTCCGTGTAATAAATACGCCTTAGATTCACTCGGAAAATCAGAAGTTGAGGGGGTATTATGGCTCCCCTGCAGGAGAGCCGAGACTGAGGCTTATAGTGCGGATTTGCCTCCTTGCATAGACTGTTTTGTTTATCAATGTCCTCCTTGTAGGGTGCGGCGACTCGACGCACCGCTGACGCCGTAGGCGGCACGATATTATAATATAAAATTTATACCCACTACCTTCGCTACCTACCTTAACGAAATATTTTATCTTTCACAGCGTTTCGGCATTTTCTTTTTATTTGAAAAAGAAAACGCCTGCAAAAGAAAAGCAAACTCAGGGCTTCGCCCCGAGACCCCGCGAACGCCGCGCCGCAGTACATAGCTTGTGCTGCTCAGTAGGCAGCTCGGCACATTCGCCCGCAAACGCGCTGGAGCTTGAACGAGTGCGGGCTCGTGCGGCGTACAAAGTACGCCGTTCCCTCGCAGTTCTCAATTAGTTTCTACCACTGCGGCGCGGCTATTGGAAACTCGCTTATCGTGGTTTATTGGGTCGTTTGCTTCATCTTTCCGATGTGCGGTGTTTGATAATTTTCAACGTCAAACACAGACCATAGAGGCGAGCTTAGTCGCCTGCTGTCGTCACTGCATAAACCGCGGGCGGATGATAGCCGCCTCTACACGGTTCAGTATACGTTAGCTGCTTTAATTTTCGCGGGTGAACACTTGCAACCGCGCCGCAACTCCCGCTTCCTCTCTCTGCTCTATCCGATAATCTTTTCAATCGCCTTTTCAAATTCCTCGTTCTGCTCCGGCCTGCGCTTCTGCGGACCCTTTGTTCTGCCGCCCGCCATGCGGATTTTTTTTGCTTCATAGCGTGAGTTCAGCAGAGCGTCGATGTTGTCGGAGGTGTATATCAATCCGTTCTGGTTGAGCGCCCTTGCTCCGCGTGCAAGGCACATCGCCGCGAGTCCGTAATCCTGGGTGACCACGATGTCTCCGCGCTCGAGCAGGTTTACTGTTTTGAAGTCAACGCTGTCCGCACCCTTCGAGACGGTGACGGTTCTTGCGCCCTCGCGCTCGAATATGTGCGCGGTGTCGCAGAGTATGAGGCATTCTACTCCGTGCCTTTTTGCGGCTTTTATACATAGGTCGACTACGGGACAGCCGTCCGCGTCTATCAGTATTTTCATTTTGTAGCCCCCTCGGGATTGTTTTTTTCGCTGTTTTGTGATATTATAAAATAGTATACAACAATATTATACACTTGAAAAGAGGTGCCGCGATGTTCTGCACAAAATGCGGAGCTGTTGTTGACGAGAAAACCGGCATATGCCCGAATTGCGGCGCGTGTGAGCGCGCCGATAAAAAGGCCGAGCCCCGCGCAAAACAGAAACTCCACTTTGCAAAAGCGACAAAAACCGCAAGGAGCTACGCCGTGATATTCTCGGCGCTCATGGTGTTCCCGGCAATGATATGCACCGTCATAAATATCTTGAACCCCGGCGATAAATTCTGGGCGGGCTATGTCCTCGGTGCTATCGCCGTAGCATGGGTGTTCCTTGTTCTCCCCGTTCTGCGCGTGACTCCCGCGCCCGTAACGGCGGGCATCTGCTTCGTCGTGCTCGCGCTTTATCTTCTCTACATCGCCAAAATGCAGGGGCTTATCAGCTGGTATTACAGCTACGCAGTGCCGATTTGCGTCGTGATATGCGCTATGGTCGCGCTGACTACGGGGCTGATATCCAAAAAGATAGCAAAGGGGATACATATCCCCGCACTGCTCTCCGCAGAGGCGGCGGTGTTTCTCATCTTTCTTGAGGCGCTTTACGATTTCAATCAGCTCGGCCGCCTCAATCTGCGCTGGTCGCTGATAAGCATGTGCGTTTTCGTGTCGATATCCGTTATCTGCGAAGCGGTGGCATATGTTGTCCGCCTCAACTCGAAAAAATAAAAATGAGTAAAAATGAGCAAAAAAGAAAGAACTGTACCGAAATACAGTTCTTTCTTTCAGAAAGGTGTTTCTTAGCCGAGAAGCTCCTCGTAAGACATACCGAGAACTTCCGAGATGGCCTTGAGCTCAAAATCAGTAACATAGCGAAGCTGACCTTCGAGCTTTGAAAGACCCGATGCGTTGAGGTCGATGCCCTTGATCTGAAGCTGAGTCAGCAGATCCTTCTGCTTCATACCCATGCTCTTTCTCTTCTGCTCGATTTTAGCTCCGACAATGTTTCTGTCTCCGAGCGCCTGCTTTCTGATTCTCATAACTCCTACCTCCTATATTCTCCCGCCTGCTATTTAGGCGGTAAATAGTAAAGCTCTGCCGATTTTCGCGGCTTCGACTTTTACCGGCTTTATTATATCATATGAAAAATTACAATGCAATACTTTTTTCTTAGGAATTATAAATTGTTTACAATTTAAAAACATTTTGTCAAATCTCCTAAATTTTAGAAAAAACAAAGAATTTTTGCCGAAAAAATCAACTATTTACGAAAAAACGCACAAATTCCGTAAAAAATAAAGACTGCGACGATTTCGGCAATTATTAAGAATGTCTCTTGCCGGGACTTTAACCGAAAAAATAAAAAATATTTTTTTTGTAAACGATAAAGCGAAAAAACGAAAGGACTCTTTCAAATGGATTCATTCAACTCGTTAAAAGGCAGAAATCTGACGATGCTCGTCGATTTCTATGAGATGACGATGGCAAACGGCTATCTCAAAAACGGCATGGGGGATGCTGTCGCGTACTTCGATATGTTCTTCCGCAAGGTGCCCGACGGCGGCGGATATGTCATCATGGCCGGCGTCGAGCAGCTGTGCGAATACCTCAAGGGGCTGGAATTTACGCCCGAGGATATCGAATATCTGCGCGGCAGAGGCTTCTCCGAGGAGTTTCTCGATTACCTCGCCGATTTTAAATTCAGCTGCGATGTTTATGCTGTCCCGGAGGGTACTCCGATATTCCCCGGCGAGCCGATAGTTACCGTCAAAGGCCCGATAATGCAGGCTCAGTTCGTGGAGACGATGGTGCTACTCTGCATCAACCATCAGAGTCTCATTGCCACAAAGGCAAACAGGATAGTCCGCGCCGCGCAGGGCAGACCGATAATGGAGTTCGGCTCCCGCCGCGCACAGGGCTTTGATGCCGCAATATACGGTGCGCGTGCCGCATATATCGGCGGCTGCGCCGGAACCGCCTGCGCCGTTTCGGATATCATGTTCGGTGTGCCGGCGCTCGGCACCATGGCGCACAGCTGGGTTCAGCTCTTCGATACCGAGCTCGAGGCTTTCTGCGCCTATGCGAGGGAATACCCGGACAACTGCGTCCTGCTCGTCGATACCTATAACGCATTGAAATCCGGCGTACCCAACGCCATTGAGGCATTCAAGCGTGAGCTTCTGCCCAGAGGCTGCAG